>OGKN01000126.1_pt1 | contig 48611 bp, 39 predicted proteins | sample 1572511 | NCBI WGS metagenome assembly OGKN01 (sample SAMEA2582150, study PRJEB24529) | metagenome | reverse complement strand
AATTTTTAAAGGAAAATCCTGTGGATGTGGTGTTGACGGATATTTGTATGCCATATCTGGACGGAATGGGGCTTAGTAAATATATTTATGAAAATATGCCGCAGACAAGAATCATTATTTTCAGCGGTTACAGTGATTTTGAATATGCAAAGCAGGCAATTCAGTATAAAGTCGCAGAGTACTTGCTGAAGCCTGTGACGGCAAAGGAGCTGACAGAGGTACTGACCAGGATCAGGGAAAAACTGGACAGTGAGAGAACGGAGGAGGAGCGGATCGATGCGCTTCAAAAAGCATATCGGACCTTGATTATTTCCAAAACCTTGTCCAGGCTGCTGCAGGGAACGCAGGCGATTGAGACGAGTATGGAAGAATTAAAAGAATTCGGAATTGAACTGGGAGGTGCGTTTTACCGTGTTGTGACGACAGATATCGATGTATATTCCAGTTTGTATGATACAAATGATGAACTGAAAAAAGAGAGTGCACTCATGTCGTTTGTGGTGGAAAATATCAGCAATGAGATCGTCAGTGATCACAATGCCGGAATTGCATATCGGGATTCGGACAGCAGAGTCTGTATGCTGTTATGGAGCGATAACCCAAAAGAATTTTCGCAGGAGATTCAAGTGATCTGCAGAGAGATTCAAAAGACAGTGAAAGAGGCCATGCAGTTGAGCGTTTCTATCGGAATCGGATTCTGTGTGGAAAAGCTGGAAGAACTGCCGAAATCCTATGAGTCTGCAGTGGCGACCTTAAAATACCGGTATACAAAAGGAAGCGGACAGGTATATGACTGTGAATCTCCGATGAGCTGCGGAAATCTTCTGGAGCTGGAACAGGACTTTAAAGATATTGAGGAGGCAGCGAAGAACCAGCAGAGTGAAGAGCTTATGGATATTCTGGATCATGTGGAAAAATGGATCAGTCATGGATATGTGACAAGAAACCAGGCTGTATCATGGCTCCGGCAGATCATGATGATCATTTACGGCGTGGTGCGCAGAGCCAATGAAGATTTTCAGATGGATGAGCGTGATATCGGAGATGTGATGGAGTCCAGAAGCTTTACCAATGCCATGGAAAAGGTGAGAGCGTATGTTAAGCGTGCCATGGAAGCAATGGAGATGGCAGGGCAGTCCAGCGGAGAGCGCTGGGCAAGACTTGCACTTGAATATCTTAAGAAAAATTACGGCAATCCGTCTTTGAGCTTGAATGATGTATGCGAACATCTGAACATTAGCACAAGCCGTTTCAGCAGTGTATTCAAAGAAGCGACGGGAAAGACATTTACAGAAGCTTTAAATGGAATCAGGATGGATCGGGCAAAGCAGCTGTTACGTGAGACCAGCCTGAAAAATTATGAGATCGCAGAAAAAGTAGGATTTAGTGATCCGCACTATTTCAGCATTGCATTTAAAAAGAGCACGGGACTGACTCCAAAAGAGTATTCCAGGGAGAAGTAAGTGATGAAAAAGCGTGAGATGACGATATTTGGAAGATTTAAGAGTATACGGGACGCGATGATGCTCTCTTTTTCTGTGTTGGTGGTAGTTGCGGTTCTGATCTTTCTTCTGATTGCTATGAATTTCACAAAAAAAACAATATACGAGAATTCCAGAACTTCGACTTCTCAGCTGATCAGTCAGGTGAATTATGATATAGATTCCTATATAGACTATATGGAAAATATTTCCTGGGTGGCGGCAAGTGGAAGTGATCTGTCGCGTTATTTATTTAATCAGGAGCAGACGCCTGAGGAAAAGGAGGCTGCGAAAGAGCGGATCCTGACGCAGTTTACTACGATTCTGGAAAGCCGTTCTGATATTTACAATGTTGCGGCTGTTGCAGATAACGGAGAAGCTTTGATCAATTCAGGAGCGGATCGTCTCAATAAGTATGTGGATGTCCGGCAGCAGAGCTGGTATCAGGCGGCGATCCATTCACCGACCGGGATCGCGGTGTCATCTTCTCATGTGCAGAATGCGATCGCAGGCAGCTATCACTGGGTGATCACCTTAAGCCGTGCGATTGTGAATGAGCAGACAGGAGAACGCGAGGGGGTAGTTTTTGTCGACTTAAATTACAGTGCGATCAGCAGTCTTTGCAGCAATACATCCATTGGAAGCAAGGGATATATTTTTATTCTGGATGAAAAAGGCAGTATGATCTACCATCCGCAGCAGCAGCTGATCTATGGTGGATTAAAAGAAGAACGGATCGAGGATATCCTGGCTTCAAAAGGGGATTTTCTGGAGACAGAGGAAGGGGAAGACAGTAAGCTTTATACGATGTCAAAATCTGAGAAGACGGGATGGACAGTGGTAGGGGCATCTTATGTGACGGAATTGATGAAAAACAATCGGCAGGCACAGATGTTGTATCTTCTGGCAGCAGCAGGGATTCTGATCGGTGTCATTCTGATTTCCAGCTTCATTTCCAGCGAGATCACCAAACCATTGAGACGCTTAAGGGATTCGATGAGTCTGGTGGAAAAGGGGGATTTTGAACAGGCCAGTGTGGAAATCACGGCAGAAAATGAGATTGGAAGTCTTAGCAAATCGTTCAATGCCATGACGCAAAAGATCCATGCATTGATGGAACAGAACATCTATGAGCAGAAGCAGAAACGAAAGAGTGAGATGAAAGCTCTGCAGGCGCAGATTAATCCACACTTTCTTTATAATACACTGGATTCTATCATCTGGATGTCAGAGGCAGGAGAAAATGATCAGGTCGTATTGATGACATCTGCTCTGGCAAAGCTGCTCAGACAGAGTATCAGCAATGACAGAGAGCAGATCACGGTGGCGGAAGAAATCGACTATGTGCGAAGCTATCTGACGCTCCAGAAGAGGCGTTATAAAGATAAGCTGGAGTATACGATTGATGTAGAAGAGCGGATCCTGGATGTTTGGATCATTAAATTTGTACTTCAGCCATTGGTGGAAAACGCAATCTATCATGGTCTGAAATATAAAGAGACCAAAGGAAATCTGGATATTCGCGGTTACAGAAGAGGCAATCGTGTCTGTCTGGTCGTTGCAGATGACGGGGCCGGAATGGAAGAGTCGGAATTGGAACATATTCTGGAGAAAAAAGAGAAAAAGACCAAGTCAAATGGGGTAGGGGTATATAATGTGCAGAAACGGCTGCAGCTCTATTACGGGCCGGAATATGGGATTTCTTATATCAGCAGAAAAGGCGAGGGAACGGTTGCGACCGTGACGATCCCTCTGGATGGAGGAAAAAGCAATGAAGAGACGGGCAGGTAAAAGACTGATTGGGGTAATGACGGCCGGATTTGTGCTTTTGATCCTGATTCTGATCACGATCGGTGTGCTTCAGGACAGCTCTCAAAATAAGCGGACTTATAAGATCATCATGGTTCCTAAGACCATTGATGAATCCAATGATTTCTGGACCGGGCTGATCGAAGGAGCAAAGCTGGGAGCAGAAGAATTTGGCTGTGAGATCGAGGGGGTTGGAAGTGATTCAGAGGATGATTATGAAGGGCAGAACCGGCTGATTGAAGAGAGTATCAAGAAGAATCCGGATGCGTTTCTGATTGCGCCATGCAGTTATACACATACGACAGAAGCAGTGCAGGAGGCGATCAATGCCGGTATCAAAGTGATTCTGGTGGACTCTGTGATCGACAAAGAAATTGCCAACGGAGTGGTTGCGACCGACAATTTTAAAGCAGGGAAAGAGCTGGGAACATTTGCAAAAACAATTTTAAAACCGGATTCAAAGATCGGAGTTGTGGCGCACGTAAAAGGAAGCTCCACAGCGACAGAAAGAGAGGATGGGATCAGAGAAGGTCTGGGAGAGGATCAAAATCGGATTCAGGATATCGTCTACTGTAATTCTTCTTACGATCTTGCAAGCGATCTGACAGAAAAAATGTTAAAAGAACGGCCGGAGATCGATGTTGTGATCGGAACGAATGAATATTCAGCAGTCGGTGCTGCCCGCGGCGTCAGAAAAATGGGGATGGAAGGTCAGGTGAAGGTCGTTGGATTTGACAACTCCGTGGAGCAGATCCAGCTTTTGGAAGCCGGAGTCTTTCAGGGGATCGTGATCCAGAAACCATTTAATATCGGATATCTGGGGGTGGAACAGGCAGTAAAAGCAATTGAAGGCTATCCGATGGAATATAATCTGGATTCCGGCTGTAAGATGATCACCAAAGAGAATATGTATGAAGAGGAAAATCAAAGACTTTTATACCCGTTTTCCGGTCAACAGTAAGCGAAAAAGGTGAAAAGGTTACACTACCGCGTAAAATATTACCCGGTGGTGTAATTTTTTAACCTTTTTTAGGAAGATTTTCAATTTCAATCAGGAAAAAGAAAGACTATACTATATATAAATCTTAGTTCTGAAGTCACGGGTTCGAAAGTTGATCTCGATTCTGACACTACGAAAAGTATGAAATCTGGGGTTCATGTTTTCCAAGTATTGCAGCGGGCGCCTGAAGGAGTCGAAGCAGACACGGGACGGTGGCGCAGGACAGCGAGATAGGAAATGATTCCGTATTTAAAACAGACGGAACAAAAGAAGTAGGAGGACGAAAAGTGGAAAAGATTAAACAAAATCCTTTTGTAAAAAAGGTAGGGTTTAACAGAATCGTGTTATGCTTTGTATTACTTCTGATGTATGCTTTCTTCTGCGCATTGACACAGGGAAGTTTCTTCGGGATTGAACGTATTCTGAACACCCTCAATTATGTATATTTTCTGGGGTTCTTATCATTGGGAGTTACCTTTGTAATCGCAACAGGAGGAATTGATTTCTCCATCGGACCGGTTATGTTCTGTTGTGCATTGATTTCAGGCTACTGCTTCACATCGCATGGAATGCCGATGCCGGTAGCGCTGATCCTAAGTATTTTGATAGGACTGATCTTCGGTATCTTTAACGGGTATCTGGTAGCATACTGGTCAGTACCTTCATTCATTACTTCTATGGCAAGTATGAATATTTCAAAAGGTGTTGCATCTGTATTCACAAAGACACAGTCAGTCAGCTGGCCTCAGGAGATGCAGGAAGGCGGATGGTTTAGAAATATCATCAGCTTCAACGGAATTCCGGTAGGTCTGATCATTTTCCTCGCAGTGGCAGTTGTCTGTGCGATCCTGTTAAATAAAACAAAACTTGGACGTTACATCTTATGTCTTGGAAGCAACAAAGAAGCAGTAAGACTTTCCGGTGTAAATGTAAAAAAATGGGAAATGTCTGCATATATTATCTGTGGAATCCTGGTTGGTATTTCAGCAATCTTCTTCACAGCAGCTTATACAACTGTTCAGCCTGGATATGGTGATCAGTACAACAATGAGGCAATTGCAGGATGTGTAATGGGTGGTACATCCATGGCAGGTGGACTTGCTTCTATCAGCGGTACAGTAATCGGTGTATTCATCATCGCATTGCTTCAGGAAGGTATTCTTGCTCTTGGCTTTACAAAAGATTATCAGCTTATCATCACAGGTCTTATCGTTATCGTCGCAGTATTCAGTGACGTTGTTGCAAGACGCAGAAAGAACTAATCGTGATACATAATAATTGAGAGAAGAAGTGAAATAGAAACTGAAGGATATGAAAATGGGTGAAGTTATATTAACGATGAAAGGAATCGACAAGTCTTTCCCTGGTGTTCATGCACTGGATCACGTAGATCTGGAAGTCAGAAAAGGTGAAGTCCTTGCTCTGATGGGAGAGAACGGTGCCGGAAAGTCAACCCTGATCAAGGTACTGACAGGTGTCTACAGCAAAGATGAAGGTCAGATTTTCATCGACGGCAATGACAAAGCCGTATCCATTCACTCTCCGCAGGAGGCACAGAAGCTGGGCATCAGTACGGTATATCAGGAGATTACACTCTGCCCGAATCTGTCCGTGGCGGAGAACATGTACATAGGACGTTCTAATAAGATCTATCAGAACTGGAAAAAAATGAATGAGGACGCAGACAAGATCTTACAGAATCTGGATATTCCCGCGAAAGCGTCCCAGCAGCTGGCAAGCTGTTCCATCGCCGTACAGCAGATGGTAGCCATTGCCAGAGCTGTAGATATGGATTGTAAAGTACTGATCCTGGATGAGCCGACCTCCTCTCTGGATGAGCAGGAAGTGACAAAGCTCTTCGGCCTGATGCGCGATCTGAAGGCCAGAGGCGTGGGTATCATCTTCGTAACCCATTTCCTGGATCAGGTATATGAAGTGTGTGACAAGATTACTGTTATGCGTGACGGCAGTCTGGTAGGCGAATATGCCATCAAGGATCTGCCCAGAGTACAACTGGTATCCAAAATGTTGGGTAAGGAACTGGATGACCTGTCCGATATCAAAGGCGAGCAGCCCACGGAACAGAAGACGGAGAACGGAGAGCCCTTATTTGAGACCAAAGATCTGTGCAGCGATGCCGGAATCAGGCCCTTTGACTTCTATATTAAGAAGGGCGAGGTCAATGGATTTACGGGACTGCTGGGATCGGGCCGAAGCGAGTGCGTCCGCGCTATTTTCGGTGCTGACCGTGTCATCGGCGGTACGGTGAAAAAGAACGGCAAGCAGGTCAAGATCAATAAGCCTCTGGATGCTATGCGTTGTGGAATCGGCTATCTGCCGGAGGATCGTAAGCGTGACGGTATCGTAGGTGACTTGTCCGTAAGAGAGAATATTATCCTGGCATTACAGGTACTTCGTGGATTCTTCCACCCTATTTCCAAGGCGGAAGCTAATAAATTTGCAGACGAATACATCAAACTGCTGGATATCAAGACGGCATCGGCCGAGACACCCATCAAGTCGCTGTCCGGCGGTAATCAGCAGAAGGTAATCTTAGCCAGATGGCTTCTGACCCATCCGGAATATCTGATTCTGGATGAGCCCACCAGAGGTATCGATGTCGGTACCAAGGTGGATATCCAGAAGCTGGTACTGAAGCTGGCAAGTGAAGGCATGAGCGTGACCTTCATCTCTTCCGAGACCGACGAGATGCTCCGTACCTGCTCCCGACTGGTAGTCATGAGAGACCGCAAGGTGGTAGGAGAATTGTCCGGAGAAGATCTGACCCAGACCAAGATTATGAGTACGATTGCCGGAGGTGAAAGTAAGCATGAGTAATGAAAAGAAAGTAGAAAAAGGTAATAAAAATTTCCTGAGCGGATTGTTCCGGCAGCAGATTTTCATTCCCATTGCAGCCCTGATAATCCTGGCAGTATTCAATCTGATCGCAGACCCCAGTTTCTTCAAGATCACACTGGGATATAACAGCGCAGGAGATCCGGTATTGTCCGGTTACCTGATGACGATCCTGGACTACGGTTCCGAACTGGCTATTTTAGCCATTGGCATGACACTGGTCACTGCAGCTTCCGGCGGACAGGATATCAGCGTGGGCGCTGCCATTGCCATCGCAGGCAGCGTGATCTTACGAGTACTGTGTGGTACGAATTCCAGACCCGATACCCTGCAGGCCCCCATTATCGTAGCATTTCTGGTAGCCTGTGTGGTAGCCATGCTCTTCGGTGCCTTTAACGGTGCCCTGGTAGCATATTTCAAGATCCAGCCCATGGTAGCGACCCTGATCCTCTATACGGCAGGACGTTCCATTGCAGCATGGATCAACAACAACGAGCTTCCTATTGTAAGTGATCCGACCTTCAGCTATTTCGGTGGATTTATTCCGGGAATTCCCATTCCTACACCGTTCTTCATTGCAGCGGTCTGTGTACTGGTGATCTTCCTGGTATTGAAGTTCACAACACTGGGACTTTACACCCAGTCTGTTGGTATCAATGAGAATTCCTCCAAGTTAAACGGACTGAATCCCACATTTATCAAGTTCCTGACCTTTGTGATCCTGGGACTGTGTGTAGCGGTAGCAGCACTAATCAAAGTAAGCCGTCTGTCCTCCATCAACTACTCCGTTATTGCAAAGGATATCGAGATGGATGCCATCCTGGCAGTAGCTCTGGGAGGTAACTCTTTAAGCGGTGGTAAGTTCAACATGGCAGCTTCCATTCTGGGTGCTTATGTCATCCAGTTCCTGACCACCACCTTGTACAAATTCGACGTACAGTCCGATGCACTTCCTGCTTACAAGGCGGTAGTGGTTATCCTGTTGGTAGTCTTAAGTACTCCCAAGGTAAGAGAATGGCTGTCCGCTTTCGGCAAGAAGCTGAAGCAGGGCAAGGCTGTAAAGGAGGTTGGCTGATATGGGTAAGAAGTTAAAAAATATGACAGATACCAATCTGCTGCTGACCATCACGATCGTAGTATTCTTCGTAATGTATATCGGAGCCATCGTGTTCCAGGGAAAAGGCTTCTTAAAACCTCAGACATTTTTCAACATTCTGAACGCTAACGCAGCACTGATCATTCTGTCCTGCGGCATGAGTTTAGTCATGATTACCGGTGGAATCGATATTTCCGTCGGCGGTGTGGTGGCACTGGTCAGCATGAGCTGCGCCGTATATCTGGACTTCGGCGGCGGTAATGTATTTGTATCCATGTTACTGGCAGTAGCCATTGGCCTTGCTTTCGGTATCGTACAGGGCTTCCTGGTAGCATACCTGGATATCCAGCCCTTTATCGTGACCCTGGCGGGTATGTTCTTCGCCAGAGGTATGACAACGATCGTAAATACCAAACCTTTCAACGTAGCCAACGAAAGTTTCACTGCTTTGAAGGAAACCCGTGTGATCGTTCCAGGAATGGGCTCCGTGAACAAACTGGGCAATTACGTCAATGCTTATGTGGAGATCGGTGTGATTGTGGCGCTTTTAGTAGTCATTCTGATGTTTATCATGCTTCGCTGGACCAAGATGGGCCGCAGCTTCTATGCGGTAGGCGGTAACAATCAGAGCGCGCTGATGTTAGGTATCAATGTGAAGAGAACCAAGTTCATGTCCCATCTGCTCTGCGGACTGTTGGCAGGTATCGGCGGTTATGTGTACTTCCTGCATGTAGGAAGCGGATCTGCTTCTCATGCCAGCGGCATGGAGATGAACGCCATTGCATCCTCCATCATCGGCGGTACGATGCTGACTGGTGGTGTCGGCAATATCATCGGAACTTTCTTCGGTGTATTGTCCCTGAGCACCATCCAGAATATCGTATCCAGTGCAGGTCTGGATCAGGCATGGTGGACCGGTATCACCATTGCAGCTATGCTGTGTCTGTTCCTGGTAGTACAGAGTGTGGTCATCGCAAGAAAAAAGAAAATGCTGCAGAACAAATAAAAGCAGCTGAAAATAGGGAGGAGCGGAAAGAGCGTGGCTGGTGTGCAGTCACACTCTTTTTCCGCTAGTAAAAGGAATCCACCGAATATCAGGGGGTAGAAGTTATGAAAAAAACGAAGGTAAAAAAGCAGAAAACTCTGAAAAAGCAGGGATGCAGCCTGTTCCTGTTGTTGATGCTGCTGGCACTGGCACCGGTAGTTTTGGCAACAGTGATCCTCAGTACCACATCTTTACGTCTGACCAGAACGAATCTGGAAGGCAGTGTGCAGACCACACTGCATGTAACTGCGGATAATCTGGCAAAATACTGTAAGGAAAATGAGATCACGGCAATGAATGCCAGCGGTTATTATGAGTACCTGGACAGTCTGAAGGAAGAAGACCTGGAGATGGCCATTCTTGCAGACGGCATTCCGGCTACCACATCCATTAAAAATGAAAATGACTATCGTATCCGTGAAATCCCCATGGATCAGGATCTTGTGTCCGCCGGTGGGACGGAGGGATATTATGATAAAAATGTAGTGATTGAGGGAAATACTTATTATGGTTATTATATCCCGATCATGAATGACGGACGCATCACTGCGGTGGCCTTTGCAGCGGAACGGAAAAATGAGATCACCGATGCCCTGTGGGAGATCAAGGTTGTATTCCTGGTCTGCGCAGTGGGCATGGTGATCCTGTTTGGTGTTATCTGCTTTTTCCTGAGCAGAGCACTGTCGGGCAAGATGAAAGAGACCGGCAGCAGGGTGGATGCCCTGGCGGAAGGTGATCTGAGTGCCAGAAAAGAATCCGACAGTATTGTCCGGGAGATCCGTAATCTGTTACGGAATACCTCACAGATGCAGCGGAATCTGGCACAGGTCATCGGCGGTGTACAGGAGGTATCCGGAGAACTTCTAAACAGTGTACGGCAGGTGGCAGAGGGAAGCGATGCCACCACAGAACAGGCTGGACAGATCAGTCAGGCGATGGAGCAGCTGTCTTCCGCAGCGGAGGAAATGGCGGAAAATGTGCAGAATATCAGTGACCGTATGGATGAGATCGGAGAGGCGGTCAATGACATCAGTGTCAGTGCCGGACAGCTGCAGAAGGATTCGGAAGAAATACAGGACAACAGCAAAAAGGCGGGGGAAGGCATGGAAAAGATCATGACCGGCAGCAATCGTTCTGTGGAATCCGTGAATACCATTACAGCGAAGATTCATGAGACCAACGATTATATCGAAAAGATCGATGAGGCGGTAGCTCTGATCTTCTCCATTTCCGGACAGACCAATCTGTTAAGTCTGAATGCCTCCATCGAGGCCGCCAGAGCCGGAGAGGCGGGCAGAGGCTTTGCCGTGGTGGCGGAAGAGATCCGCAAACTGTCAGAGCAGAGCGCTGCCGGTGCCGAGCAGATCAAAAATCTGGCCCAGGGCATTATGGAGAAATCCGGTGAGACTGTGGAACAGGCGGATGTGGTAAAGGATATCATCCGGGAGGAGCAGGATCACATTATTGCAACCAGAGAGCAGTATCAGCAGTTAGAGCAAAGTATCAGACATTCTGCGGAAGAGATCCGCAAGATCGCCGGAGAGACCGGACGTCTGTCACAGCAGAAAGAGGATATTCTGGGCAATATCGGCAGCCTCAGTGCTATCAGTGAGGAAAATGCTGCCAACAATCAGCAGGTGAATGCAAACATTGAGGAAATCCTGACACAGATACAGACAGTGGGCGCAAACTGTGATAAAATGAAACAGATCTCCGGGGAACTGGAGAGCTCTGTGGCGTATTTTCATACAGAGAAAGAACCTGCCGGAAAATGAGAGAATGACAGAGCAATTTCCGGGCGGGAAGTATGACAGAACAGGATGACATTACAGATATGAAGAAATGCAGAACAGGAAGACGATGGATGGCGGGTCTGCTACTGGGGCTGGGAATCCTGCTTGCAGGATGCGGCGACAGACAAAGCACTGCGGAGGATATTGCAACACCAGAGGATACACAGACAGACCGTATTGTGGTGGGATTTTCCCAGGTGGGAGCGGAATCCGACTGGCGCAGTGCCAACACGGAGTCCATGAAAAGTACCTTTACAAAAGAGGCCGGGTACGACCTGATCTTCGAGGATGGTCAGCAGAAGCAGGCCAACCAGATCCGGGCCATCCGAACCTTTATCCAGCAGGAGGTGGACTACATCGTGCTGGCACCGGTGACGGAGACCGGATGGGACACGGTGCTCAGGGAAGCAAAGGATGCCGGGATCCCGGTGGTCATCGTGGACCGTAAGGTGGATGTGGAGGATGACAGTCTGTTCACCTGCTTCGTGGGTTCGGACTTTGAACTGGAAGGCCTGAAAATGTCGGAGTGGCTGAATTCCTTTTCCATCAGCAAGGGAATTGCACCGGAGGATCTTCATATTGTAAATATTCAGGGAAATATCGGAGCTTCCGCCCAGATCGGACGTACCAGAGGATTGGAGCAGGGCGCGGCAAAATACGGTTGGGATCTGTTAGACCAGGTATCGGGAGAATTTACCCAGGCCAAGGGGAAGGAAGTCATGGAAGCTTTCCTGAAAAAATACGACAATATCAATGTGGTCTATTGCGAAAACGACAATGAGGCCTTTGGCGCCATGGAAGCGATCCGGGCGGCGGGAAAAAGGGTCGGCAGCAATCTGGCGGCAGGAGATATTATGATATTGTCTTTTGATGGTGTCAGCACAGAATCCATGGACTGCGTGCTGAAGGATGAGATCACCTGCATCGGAGAATGCAATCCACTGCATGGCCCCAGGGTGGAGGCTTTGATCCAGATCCTGGAAGATGGCAGGACACCGGAAAAATTTTCTTATGTGGAAGAAGGATTGTATGCCCACGACGATACGGTGACCGCCGTGACGGTGGGAGACAAGACCTACCGGGTACGGCGGGTAGACGATGAAATCCGCAACGAAAATGCATATTGACAGATTTTGTGACGATTCGGACGTTCCCCTGTAGGCGGTCCGGATCGTTACTTTTTTTCCATGAGGGCTAAAGTAATTGTAAATCCGTCCGATACATATTGTGAAACATCAAAAGACATTCGGGAAGGAGGAGTCGATATGCGTATTGAAGCGTATACACAGGTACAGCAGCTGTATCAGTCACAGAAGGTCAGCAGAACTCAGAAGACTCAGACAGCGTCACACACGGACAGACTGCAGATCAGCAGCCAGGGCAAGGATTTCCAGACCGCTAAGGCAGCAGTGGCAGCAGCACCTGACATCAGGGAAGAGTTAACGGCTCCCATTAAAGCAAGAATCCAGAACGGTACTTATGGAGTGGATAATGCAAGCTTTGCGGAGAAGCTGCTTCAAAAGCAGGAAGAAATGAGGTAGTTCCTTGGCTAGTTTAATGGAAAACCTGATAGATGTACTGGACAGAGAGAGTACGGAGTACGAAGCTCTGCTTCAGTTATCACAGCGCAAGACACCGATTATTGCAGGCGGTGATCTTGCAGAGTTACAAAAGATCACGGACGAGGAGCAGGAGCTGGTCAGCAGGATCCACAATCTGGACAAGCAGAGAGCGGGAGTGACTGCGGACATAGCCGATGTATTGAACAGGGATGTTAACGACTTGAAATTGCCGAATCTGATCACTATGTTATCTGCACGGCCTGCGGAACAGCAGGCACTGGCGGATTCCCACGACAGATTACAGGCAGCGGTCCGAGGACTGAAGCGCGTGAACGAGCAGAACAGTGAACTGTTAAACAGCGCGCTGGAGATGGTGGAATTCGAGATGAATCTCCTCCAGGCATCCAAGGCTGCACCCGAGACAGCGAATTACAACCGGGGAGCTTACAATGCAGGCAATACCATGGGGGTCATTGACCATGGATTCGATGCCAAGCAGTAAGACCGGATCCCGGGGATCTGAGGATCCCCTGATACAGAGGTGAAAGTTTATGCCATTAATGGGTAGTTTATATATAGGTTCGTCCGGATTACAGACAAGTCAGAATGCGCTGAATACCACAGCGCATAATCTTTCTAATGTGGACACCACCGGCTATACCAGACAACAGGTACAGCAGTCTAACAGAGCTTATGTCACATTATCGACAGACCCTAAGTCTATTTCCAACAAACAGACAGGTCTGGGTGTCACATATTCCCGCGTAAAACAGGTCAGAGATTATTTCCTGGACAAGACATACCGCAAGGAATCCGGACGTAGTATGTTCTATGAAGTGTCCACAGAAGTCATGGAAGAGGTAGAGAGCCAGCTGGGAGAATTGAACGGCGAGGCATTCCAGACCACCATGACAGACTTCTGGACCGCTATTCAGGAGCTTTCCAAGGATCCCAGCAGTTCTGTAACACAGGGCATGCTGGTGCAGAGAGCGACGGAATTCGTACAGAGAGCCGGAGCAGTATACAGCGGATTGAGCTCCTACCAGAACAACCTGAACACACAGATTAAGCAGAATGTAGATAAAATCAATAAATACGGCAACCAGTTATTAACGCTGAACGATCAGATCCGTGCCATTGAGAGTGGCGGCATTGAACATGCCAACGACCTGAGAGACGCGAGAAATCAGATTCTGGATGAACTGGCAGAGCTGACCAACATGACCTTTTCCGAAGATCGATACGGCAGTGTATCCGTACAGATCGAGGGCGTGGATTTCGTAAAGGACGGAACCTGTTATGAGATCGCTCTGAAGACGGATGAAGCCACCGGCTTCTACACTCCGTTCTGGCCGCAGGATGCCACCTACACCGTAAGAGCTGATGGCACCAGAGATTATAATATTGACGGCGCAGAGGTATTTGATCTCTCCGTGGAGATTTCTTCCGACCTGAACACAGATATCGGCGGCCTGAAGGCAATGCTTCTGGCCAGAGGTGATCACAGAGCCAATTATACAGATCTGGCGGAAGGAAAATACGACAGTGTCTCCCAGTCCGTTGTCATGAATATTCAGGGGGAGTTCGACCAGATGATCCACAATGTGGTGACGAAGGTGAACGATATTCTGGCGAAGGCTGCAGGAGTACAGACCGGAGATCTGGAGTTGGCAGACGGCACTAAATTAGAAAATGCCCGTTACTGCACGGTAGACCCGGACGGTTACATGCGCATGGAGGATGGCAGCCCCATCCAGCTGTTCACCAAGGTTACAACGGATGGGTATGAGAAAGTAAGTGTGAAGGAAGCGGACGGATCACTTAAGGACTACTGGGTCATGAAGAAAGAAGATCCGGACAGCCCTGAGAGCCTGTATACCATCGGCAATCTTCAGGTAAATCCGGCGCTGACGAAGGAGCCTTCCAAGCTTGGATTCCGTTTGGCAGACGGTTCCGAGGATAAGGAGACCGCAGATGCTTTGAAAGCAGCATTTACCGAGGAAGCCTACACGCTGAATCCTAATGTACAGAAAAAGACTACTTTTGTAGATTATTATACCGACCTGGTATCGCAGGTATCCAATTCCGGCTATGTATTCCGGAGTATTTATGAGAATCAGGTCACCACTGTGGAGGCTACACAGAGTGCCAGAGAACAGGTTATCGGTGTTTCCACAGACGAGGAACTGTCCAACATGATCAAGTTCCAGAACGCATACAACGCATCCAGCCGTTATATCAACGTGATCAGTGAAATGCTGGAACACATTCTTTCCACGCTGGGTGTGTAATGTGTAAGAAATAGGAGGTAAGTTATGCCCTCACAGTTTTTTGGATTAAATATTGCATATACGGGACTTCTGGCCAGTAATGCTGCCATGAATACCACTTCCAATAATATCGCCAATGTACAGACGGAAGGCTACAGCAGACAACAGGTGACACAACAGGCCGCCAATGCGCTGCGGGTGTTCCAGACCTATGGCTGTGCCGGTGCCGGTGTAGAGACTCTGGCCATTGAGCGTGTACGGGATGAATTCTATGACGGAAGATATTGGGATAACAATGCACTGCTTGGCGAATATGACATGAAACAGTATTACATGCAGCAGTTGGAGACGTATTTTGATGATGACGGTAAGAGCACCGGGTTCAAGACGAACTTCGATCAGCTGATGATCACCGGACTGCAGGCACTCCTGAAGGATCCCAACAGTGCCACAGCCAAATCCCAGTTCGTGGGATATGCCGGAGCACTGACAGATTATTTCAATGGTATGGCGGGTAATCTGGAAAAAGTACAGAAGGATATCAATCAGGAGATTAAACTGAAGGTGGATCAGATCAATTCCCTTGCCGGTGAGATCGCCTCCCTGAATAAACAGATCAACACCATTGAACTGGCTGGAACAAAGGCCAATGAGCTGCGTGACCGCAGAACCCTGCTGATCGATGAATTATCCAAGATCGTGGATGTGGAAGTCAAGGAGACTCCGATCATCGATGCCAACAACGAGAACCGTGAGACTGGAGCCAACAGATATATGGTCAAGATCGCAGGCGGACAGATGCTGGTGGACGGCAGTGATTATAACGGTCTGGAATGCGTGGCGAGAACTTCCTACGAGAAGGTCAACCAGACAGATATTGACGGTCTCTATGAGATCTATTGGGCGGACGGGCAGAAGTTCAACCTGTACAATGCATCCATGGGCGGTGATCTGGCAGGACTGATCCAGATGCGTGACGGTAACAACGGCGAGAATTTCAGCGGACAGGTGACAGCTACCGGAACCACCACGGTGGACGGCAAGACACATGATACGGTAACCGTGAAGGTAACCAAGGCTTATCTGCAGGATCTGAATAAATGTAATCTGTCGGATCAGGGAGGCATCCTGGATCTGGGCAATCAGGAATTCTACTATGATTCCTGGGAATATACCTGCGAATATGATGCGAACGGCAACGCCACTTACTCCTATACATTTACTTTATCGGACAGTGAGAAGAATCCCCGGGGAATTACCAATGACCGTGTAGGGAAAAAGGCAGAGATCGGTACCGACCTGTCCTATCAGGGCATCCCTTATTACATGAACCAGATGAATGAGTGGATCCGTACCTTCTCTCAGAAATTCAACGATATTCTGACTTCCGGTTACAGTGGCAACGGAGATCCCGGCGTGAAGATGTTCACCGGTAATAAAGCTACCGGTGGTGAGCAGTTCCTGCTGGATGATGCGGCGAAGCGATATGACAAGCAGGAGAAGAAAAACAGTAAAGTTACGGTAAAAGTCAACGATGACAGCTACTATCGTCTGACAGCGAAGAATTTCGATATTCTGGATGCCATGGAGCAGGATCCCAGCCTGATGGCAAACCGAAAAAATGCATCTGACGGCGTGGAACAGAATGACCTGTTGAACGATCTGAAGAATCTGGCTACGGATAAGAGCAAGATGAGCTTCCGCGGCAACAGTGCCTCCGAGTTTTTGCAGTGTATTTTGTCAGATGTGGCGTTGAATGCATCCCGGGCCAATACTTTTTATGCAAGCTTTAAGGATATATCCGGTACCATTGACAATCAGAGACTCTCCATCTCCGGCGTGGACGAGGATGAAGAAGCCGTAAATCTTGTAAAATACCAGAATGGATATAATCTGGCATCCAAGATGATCCAGACACTGACGGAGATTTATGACAGACTGATTCTGGAGACCGGAGTCTAAACTAGAAAGGAGGCAGCTATTCGGATTCCCACATATGTTCGCAAAAACGCACGTATCCGTGCTTTCTCGCTGCTACGCAGCTAATTTTGCTCACGTGTGTGGTGACTCTATTCGAGTCACCATTCGAATCAGAAAACTGTTACTTATATGCAAGCATAACGTACCAGTTATTCTGATTTTTAGAATCCTGAATAGTTACAGAGAAAATGAGAATTACGAACAAGATCATGCAGCGTAATAATCTGTCCAATATCAATACGAACAAAGTATATCAGGATAAGCTGAGCACCCAGATGTCTACCCAGAAGAAGGTCAGCCGTCCTTCCGATGATCCTGTGGTATCCATCCGTGCCCTGCGTTTACGCAGCAATGTGACCGAGGTGACGCAGTATTACAGCAAGAACATTCCGGATGCGGAGAGCTGGCTGGACGTAACCGAGGATGCACTGAAGAACCTGACAGAGATCATCACGAATATGATCAAACAGTGCACCAAGGCATCTAACGGAGATCTGAAATCCGCAGACCGCCAGATCATTCTGGAACAGCTGAAAGCCCTGGGAGATGAAGTGTACAGCACCGGCGATGCAGACTATGCGGGCCGTTATGTGTTTACCGGATATCGTACCGATACTTCTCTGAGTTTTGATAAAGAATACAATACGAAATATGAGATCACCGAGCAGCTGGACAACAGCTCCATCACACAGCTGACAAAGGTGAATACCGGAAAACTGCTGGATATTACGGCGAATAACTATAATGATCAGAATCAGGACTACAAGGATATTACGGAAAATTCAGTCAGCTCCATAGATGTGTATCGTATCCGGCTGGCTTATGATGACTGTAAAGAGGGGGGCAATGTCAAGATCAAATTCGGTACCACCGAACTGTCTACAGCGGATACCATTAGAGCGACAACATCTACCGCGAATCCCGATCCATATACAGACATCAAAAAATATCCGAACGGTGCAATCTATGTGGCAGATACCGGAGAACTGCTGATTGGAAAAGACCTTTACAATCAAATGATGGCCTGCAAGGATGATCCTGCAACTTCCGATAAAAATGAAGGTGAGATTCAGATAACTTATGAAAAGGATCACTGGGTCAAGGGAGATCTGAGACCTGAGCATTATTTTGCATGTACCAGTACGGATGCGGATCAGAAAGTAACGAAATATAATCAGGAATACCTCAAGGGCGATGCGGCAAAACAGGTCATCGAATATGATGTAGGCTTCAACCAGACCATTCAGGTGAATTCCACTGCAGATGAGTGCTTCCAGCACGGTATCGGACGTACGGTGGACGATCTGGTACAGGCCATGCAGGATGTGGTGGATCTGGAGAATGTGAAGACCAAGATCGAGGGACTGCAGGAGACTGCTACCGGTACGGATGCAGAGACCCTGACGAAGCAGATGGAAGCAGTAGAAAAAGCACTGACTCTGGCAAAGGACAAATGCCAGAAGATGTTCGAAAGCGGCATTACTACGTTCCAGGGATATCTGGATGATGCCAACCTGTGCGTTACCAACTGCGGTACCAGAAGCAGCAAACTGGAACTGATCGATAACCGCATGAAGAGCCAGAAGACCACCTTTGAGACCTTAAAGAGTGAAAACGAGGATATCGATGTTACCGAGACCGCCATTGATCTGAAGAGTGCGGAAATGACCTATGAAGCGGCACTGATGGCTACCGGTAAAGTAATGCAGACCACACTGTTGAATTTCATCTAGAACAACAGGTTACGGAAAGGCGTAGGTATTTTATGAAGATCAATACAAAATTTTTTGGAGAAGTTGAGATTGCGGATGACAAGATCATCACTTTTGACAAAGGTATTATCGGATTCCCGGAACTGAAGCATTTTACCATGCTCCACGATGAGGAGAAGGGCAGCAACGTAGGAATCCGCTATTTACAGTCTCTGGAAGAACCCGGATTCGCCATGCCGGTCATGGATCCGTTGCTGGTCAACCCTCAGTATGATCCGGAAGTGGATGACGAACTGCTCACTAGTGTAGGCAATCTGACTCCGGAGAACATTCTGGTCATGGTTACTGTGACGGTGCCTGCTGACCTGACGAAGATGACGGTGAACCTGCAGGGTCCCTTTGTGATCAACGTGGAAGAACGCAAGGCCTGCCAGATCATCCTTGAGGGAGATAAATACCCGGTAAAATATCCGGTATACGACATCCTGAAATCCGGAAAGGCGGGTGAGTAAGATGCTGGCATTGTCCCGTAAGAAGAACGAAGCAATCGTCATCAACAACGATATCGAGATCACCGTTCTGGAGGTCAAAGGTGATCAGGTCAAGATCGGCATCACCGCACCCAAGGAAGTGCCCATCTACCGCAAGGAAGTCTACCTCCAGATCCAGGAGGCCAACAAGGCCGCTGTGGATGCCGAAGGTATGGCAGCACTGAAGAACCTGTTGGGGTAAAAATAGGAAACGAAAGAGGCTCCGGATGCATAAATCCGGAGCTTTTATCCATTGTTGAAAAATAAGGGCACATTTTCCTAAAACTGTAAATATACGCATTGATACACCTTCGGAAAAAAGAACTTGAAAAGACGATAGGGTTATGCTATAGATTACAACATCTAAAGAATTCTTTATGACAATTTCTGACAATATCTTTTGTGTGTATTTCGGGCTTTTCGCCAAAAATTCAAACAAAATGACAAAACATAAGCAGGCGGAAAGGGAAATAGTGCATGGAACGGTTTCAGTTTTTCCTGCTTAGGTAAGTTTAGTGTGCTTAAGGGAGAAAAAATGAGGGAAAACAGAGAGAAAAATGACCTTGTTACAAAGAATTTCGAGACATTTCCAGATGTTGCTGCAGACATTATTAATGCGTTGCTACATAATGGAAAGCTTGTTGTGACCAAAGAAAATCTGTTGCCGGCACCGACGGAAAGTATTTATACGAGCGGAGAAAACAGGCTGCGAAACCAGTTACAGGATGTGGTGAAATACGAGATGGCAGGGGAACGGATCAGGGCACAATATATGATTGCCAACCAGACAACCACGGATGCTAAAATCGTATTGCGTAAGGCTGGTTATACCGGAGGGGGATACAGGGAGCAGTATGAAGGAAAAACAATAGATACCTTCCCTATTATAGAAATGATACTATACTGGGGAAGGGAGCATTGGGAGAAACAACCGGGAATCCATGAATTATGCTGTGGAAAAGTGCCGGAAGAACTTCGAAAATATGTGGATGATATCAAGGTACATATCTGGGAAATGCGTTACCTGCCCCAAGAGGTGCGGGAGAGATTTCATAGCGATATGAGAATTGTGCTGGATTATCTGGCAGAGGGCAATAATCTTCGTTCCGACCAGAAGGTGATACACAAAGCGGCATTGATCAGAATGATCAATGTATTATCCGGTGAAGAGGATTCCACAACAGAATCTGCTATTTTAAAGGAAATGAATATCAGAGAGGAGGATGAGATCACTATGTGTGAATTATTTGAGCAATATATAAGGATGGGAAAGCGCGAAGGGAGACAAGAAGGAAGACAAGAAGGAAGACAAGAAGAACGGCAGAGTGGTATTAAGGCATTGATCATAACATGCATTGAATTGGGGGCGGATTATAATACTACGGCTGAGAAAGTAAAGACTCGATTTCAACTGTCAGAAGAAAGCGTTACAGAGAATATGAACCTGTATTGGAATTAGAAAATAAAAAAATAGGAAATTAGCATAGGAGGTGCAAATTTTTTCATCTCCTATTAATTTTTCAGGAGAATTTACCGATACCATTCTTAGAAAACAAAGGTCGTGCGCCCACGGAAGGCGCTTTTTATCACACGGAGGTGACCATTATGACCATAGAACCGATTTCCAGTGTCATGACAGTGCAGGCACAGAATACAGCCGCTGCCAGGAACACTGTGACAAAAGTAACCACAGAGGAGAATCCCTCAGAATACAATCCTGCCAATGTAAAAGCAGCAGATAAGATTGACCAGACCACATCTGTTGTAGAGAATGCCAAGGGCAAGGAGCAGAACAATACTTCTTCCAATCAGAGCAATGACCAGCAACAGCAGATCACGAACGAACAGATCAAGAAAGCGGTAGAAAAGCTGAACAAGAGCATGATCTCTCATTCCGAAGCTGTCTTCGGCATTCATGAGGCAACGAACCGTATAACGATCAAGATCGTTGATAAGGACACCAAGGAGGTCATCAAAGAGCTGCCTCCCGAGAAGACTTTGGATATGATCGCCAAAGTATGGGAGATGGCAGGCATTCTGGTGGACGAGAAGAGATAGGAGGATACCGATATGGCATCATCGACAATGAGATTGACCGGACTGATGTCCGGAATGGACACAGAGAGCATTATCCAGCAGCTGGTGTCTGCGAAGCAGACCAAGGTGGACGATGCGAAAAAGGCACAGACCAAGCTGGAATGGAAGCAGACCGCATGGAAAGAGCTGAATACCAAGATCAAAAATCTGCAGTCCAAATATATCAGCACCATGCGTTTTTCCACTGCATACAGTAAGAGAACCACAAAAGTATCCAACAGCAGTGCAGTAAGCGTTATTACCGGCGAGAATGCGGTAAAAGGTGTACAGTCCCTGAAAATCAATAAGCTGGCTAAGACAGGATATCTGACCGGCGCAGAGCTCAAGGGAAAGGACGGCAGCCTGACTGCTGCATCCAAAGTCAGCGATATCGAAGGCTTCTCCGCAGGCGGTACCTTCAACATTACATCTGGTTCCAACAGCGTGGATGTGACAGTTACGGAAGATACCACAATTTCCGATGTACTGAATAAATTAAAAGAAGCAGGCGTGAATGCCAGTTTTGATGCGAAGAATCAGCGATTCTTCGTCAGTGCATCTGCATCCGGACTGGATAACGATTTCAGCATTACAGCATCTGACAGTGCCGGAGATGCTGCCTTGTCACTGCTCGGACTGAAGACCAAGATCGGATCCGGTGAGGGCGAAGATAATGCAACTTATAAAAAATATGCAGAACTGGCAGCGTTTTATGTAGAGGGTGACAAGAGCGCTACACTGGATAAGATCAATGCTGATGGCAGAATCACGAATGCCATCAATTCCCGCGTGAACAGCTATCTGGAGCAGTACAAATCTCTGCTTTCTTCCAGAGACAGTGCGCAGGGCAAGATTAATGAGATCAATGAAAAATATAAGAATTCTACTCTGAAATCTGTAGAAGATTATGCAGATGAACTGTCCAAGAAGCAGGAAGCCAAGACCAAACTGGAAGAAGAGATCCAGGGCATGGAAGATGGCGACGATAAGACCGCAAAACAGGCAGAACTGGATGCACTGAATGAAGAGATGAGTGCTTTGGCTGAGAAGAAGACAGACGCTCAGACTCTGGCAAGTGCTACGAAGACCGTGGAAGATTCTACAAGTCAGATGAAGGATCTGACAGATAACTACATTGATGTTACCTCTACGACGGATGCAGACGGCAAAGTAACTTACAGCGCAACCGCAAAAGCTGCACTGACTGCTGAAGTAGAAGACAGTTACTACAATAGTGTGCAATATGCAGCGAAGGTAATCGCTGACGGAAGCGCTTCCGGTGGAGCTACCAAGGTCAGCGGACAGGATGCGGAAATTGTACTGAACGGTGCCACTTTTACCGGGAACACCAATGTATTTGAGATTAACGGCCTGACCTTTACCGCACTGAGTACGACCGCAGCGGGCGAGGAGATTACCGTTACCACCGAGGATGACGTGGATGGCATCTACGATATGGTGAAGGGATTCCTGAAGGAGTACAATACCCTCATCAATGAGATGGACAAGCTGTACAATGCGGATTCTGCCAAGGGCTATGAGCCTCTGACAGATGATGAAAAGGATGCCATGTCCGATACCGAAGTGGAAAAATATGAGCAGAAGATCAAGGACGCACTGCTTCGGAGGGATAGCAATCTGTCAACCATCAGCTCCGCTTTGAAGGAAGTTATGTCCGCTGGCATTGAAATTAATGGTAAGACCATGTATCTCAGCAATTTCGGAATCAATACCCTGGGATATTTTGAAGCAGCTGACAATGAGAAAAATGCTTACCACATCGACGGTGATCCGGACGATACCAGTACTTCCGGCAATGCAGATGTGCTGAAGAGCATGATCAGTACAGATCCGGATACAGTAGTATCCTTCTTCAGCACATTGTCCAAGAACCTGTATGACAAAATGTCCTCCCTGTCAAAATCCGTAGATGGTTATCGTACCTTTGGTAATTTTTATGATGACAAAAAGATGAAATCGGATTATGATGATTACAAGACGAAAATATCCGAGCTGGAAGAAAAGCTGAATGACTACGAGGATAAATGGTATTCCAAGTTCTCCAAGATGGAGACAGCCCTTGCAAAGCTGCAGAGCAATTCCAGTGCGGTTACAAGCTTGTTAGGAGGTTCATGATATGGCGTTACCTAATGCCTATACGCAGTACAACAACAGTAAGATTCTGACGGCATCCCCGGCGGAATTGACACTGATGCTCTATGAAGGTGCCATTAAGTTCTGCAATATTGCAGAACAGGCAGTAGAGGAAAAGGATATTCAAAAGGCGCACAATAATATCCGGAAGGTTCAGAACATCATTGGATATCTGCAGTCTACACTGGATACCCGGTATCCAGTAGCACAGGACTTTATCAATATTTACGACTATCTCAGCAAACGTCTGGTGGAAGCCAATGTAAAAAAGGATAAAGAGATCCTGGAGGAGATCAATATGCATCTTCATTCTGTGCGGGACAACTGGAAGGAAGTCATGCGTATCAATCGAGAGAAAGGGGCTAACTGATGGAAAGCCAGCTGACGATATTGTCTGAAAGCCTGGATAAAAAGCTGGAAGTATTGCAGAAGATTCAGGAATACAATAAGCGACAGGAAGAAGTATTTTCTGCGGAAAAAGTTGATATGAGTCTTTTTGACGATGCGGTGGAAGAAAAGCAGCGCCTGATTGATGAAGTGGTTCGCCTGGATGACGGATTCGAGATCATGTACGAAAAGCTTGCCAGAGAACTGGAGGGCAACAGACAGCGCTACGCAGCACAGATCCGGGAATTGCAGGCAAAGGTGGCAAAAGTCACGGAACTCAGCGTATCCGTACAGGCCCAGGAAGCCCGCAACAAGAAACTGATCGAAAGCTATTTTGCCAAAGAGCGTTCTAATATCGGACAGAGACGCAAGAGCGCCAGGAGTGCATTTGATTACTACAAGAGCATGAGTAGCACCGGCTATACCCAGCCGCAGATGTACGACAGCAAAAAATAATATGTGAGAGATAAAGGGAAGCGGATAGAGATATCTGCTTCTCTTTTTTATGAATAAAAAGTAGATGTGTCGGCTAAAATGTAATCAGAGTATAGATTGGCCGAAAGAAGGATTGATTTTTGAACTGGTTTCGGCTAAAATATAATCAGATTAAAAAATGGCCGAAAAGAGGAATTGCTATGAATTATATAAAAAGAAATCTGGAAAAGATAGTAAGTCAGGTAACAAAGGAATATCCGGTACTTCTGGTTACGGGGCCAAGGCAGGTAGGTAAAACAACAATGCTTCAGAAACTAATGGAGGGAACGGACAGAAGCTATGTATCTCTGGATGATTTAAATGAAAGGAGTATAGCAAAGACAGACCCTGAATTATTTCTACAACTGCATAAACCACCTGTATTGATTGATGAGGTTCAATATGCACCGGAATTGTTTACTTATATAAAGATGAATGTAGATAAAAAACATGAGCCGGGAGCATTCTGGCTTACCGGATCTCAGGTGTTTAAGCTAATGCAGGGAGTACAAGAGTCGTTGGCAGGAAGAGTGGCAGTGCTTTCTCTTACTTCTTTATCTCAGGCGGAAATATCCGGTGGAGACGTGGAACCGTTCACGATAGAAATGGAGGCATTAGCAGAAAGAAAGAAAGGAAGAAAAGAAGCTGACACCAAGGAGATTTTTGAACGGATCTACAAAGGATCCATGCCTGCAATTGTGAGTGGTGCGAACAGCAACAGCCAGATTTTCTATAGTAGTTACCTGTCTACTTATATTGAACGGGATGTAAGAGAATTATCAGATGCCATAGATTCACTTAAATTTCTCAGATTTATTACGGCGGTGGCTGCCAGATGCAGCCAGATGGTCAATGTGGCAGAAATTGCCAGAGATGCAGACATTAATCAAATACAGGCCAAGAACTGGCTGGCAATTTTAGAAACGCTTGGGATTATTTTTTATCTTCATCCGTATTCTAATAATTTATTGAAACGGCTTGTAAAAACACCCAAACTATATTTTTGTGATACAGGGCTGGTATGTTATCTGACAAAGTGGAGTAGTCCGGAGACATTGGAAAGCGGTGCTATGAATGGCGCAATTCTGGAGAATTATGTGGTGGCGGAAATTATGAAAACTTACCTGAATTGCGGAAAGGAACCGCATATGTACTATTATCGTGATAAAGATGCCAGAGAGATTGATATTGTCCTTGAACATGATGGAGTACTGAATCCTATTGAGATAAAAAAAACGTCCAATCCCGGAACAGAGCTGGTAAAAGTATTTGAATTGCTGGATAAATCATCAATACCCAGGACAAAGGGTGCGGTCATTTGCATGAAACCGGGACTCAGCGCAATCGACAGAGATAATTATATTGTGCCGGTCTGGATGATTTAGAATAAGAAAATCTAATTTTTTTTCAAAAAGGGGGTTAAGTTTCCAAAAACCTCTCCGATATACTTATCAAGTAAAGCAAATAAAACAATTGCTTACCTAACCATTCTTCTGAATCCAAGGTTTCGCACGCCGGAGAGACGGAAGACAATGGCGATGAAAGTGACAGGATGTGCGAACTTGAAGCTGACATTGCCAAAGCAAATAACGGAGCGCAGGGAAGCGCTCGTCAATTCAAGGAGGAATATATTATGGTAGTACAACACAATCTTACAGCTATGAACTCTAACAGAATGTTAGGTCTGACCACCGCAACTCAGGCTAAGTCCACTGAGAAGTTATCTTCCGGTTACAAGATCAACAGAGCAGCAGATGATGCAGCAGGTCTTTCCATTTCCGAGAAGATGAGAAGACAGATCAGAGGTCTGACACAGGCTTCTGCTAACGCTGAAGATGGTATCTCCGCAGTACAGACTGCTGAAGGCGCTCTGAACGAAGTTCAGGATATGCTGCAGAGAATCAACGAGCTGGCTGTTAAGGGTGAGAACGGAACTTTGACCACTCAGGATAGAAGCTACATCGGTTCTGAAGTATCTCAGCTGATGACTGAGATTGATCGTGTAAAAGAGACCACTACTTTCAACGAGCAGAGCTTACTGAATGGTAAATTTGCTAATGGTGTTGATTTACAGGTCGGCGCAGAGTCTAATAGCAATAACAAGATTACTGTAAAGATTAAAGATCTTAGCGTATCTAAATTAGGTGCAGATACCTTTGCAGCTAAGAAGGCTTCCGCAGGAACAACTACAAAGTTCACTTCTGCTAAGGATGTTACAGAGGCGTTTAAGGAGTTTTCTACTTACACTTCAGCTGAGAAGGTTGGTGCAAAGCAGATTACTTCTTCTATGTTTGCAGGACTGAATGTATGGGCTAAATCTGCATTACAGGATATCTCCGAGCAGAGATCTGATCTGGGTGCTATTCAGAACCGTCTGGAGCACACCATCAATAACCTTGACAACGTTGTAGAGAACACCACCAGTGCAGAGTCCGCTATCCGTGATACCGATATGGCTACTGAGATGGTGAAGTATTCTAACAACAACATCCTTGCTCAGGCAGGTCAGGCTATGTTGGCTCAGTCCAATCAGGCTAACCAGGGTGTTCTGTCCTTACTTCAGTAATCTTGAAAGCTTAATGGCTTGAAGAAAACGAAAAACAAAAAAGGAATCGGAGTGATCCGATTCCTTTTTTCGTAAAAGGTGATAGAAATGAATTTTCCAAATTCGTATTTTGAAGATGAAATTAGATCAGGATTTTATGTGGATGCCAGAATGAAATGTTGTTGGGCGGCACAGATAGATGTTTTGAATGAAATAGATAGAGTATGTACGAAATATAATATTCAATATTTTGCTGAGTGGGGAACATTGTTGGGAACAATTCGACATGGAGGGTATATTCCCTGGGATGACGATATGGATATCTCTATGAAACGAGAAGACTATAACAGATTTTTGAAATATGCAGTAATAGATCTTCCTCGTGAATATGAAGTTGTCAATTATGAAACTATAGATGAATATTATGATGTTATGACAAGAATAAATAATACATCAGTAGTGAATTTGACAGGTGAATTTTTAGAACAGCATCATAATATGCCATATATTTGTGGAGTGGATATTTTTCCGTTAGATTATGTAACCAGAGATAAGCAGGAAGAAAAAACCCAGAAAGAAGTGATAAATCTTGTAAAAATGACTGCAGACACTATGGGGTTTGCAGAAGTACCGGAAACATTGAGCGAAGAATGGATAAACAAAATAGAAAAAATTTGCAATCAAAAAATTGAGCACAAGAGGAACCTAAAAAAGCAGCTTTACAAAATAATTTGTGCGTTATATGCATTATATGATGAAAAGGAAGCAGATGAAATCGCCTTAATGGCGAGGCACTTGGATGAAGGTGGTCATATATATCCAAAATTATGCTATGCAGATTGCATACATATGCCTTTTGAAAACATAAAAATTCCTGTTCCAGTTGGTTATGATTATATTCTCACATTAAAGTACGGAGATTATATGAAATGTGTGAGGAAGGGAGGGAGCCATGGCTATCCCTATTTCGAAAAAAGTGAGCAAGCTTTGGAAGAGCAGGGAAATTCATTGGCCAAATATCAATATGTAAATAGAGGTGAGTTGAAGAAGAGTGTTGCTTTTATAAAATCTATGTTGCAACGCTTTCAGCTGCTTGCACAGATTCATCAGAGCGTAGAGATGCTGTTGAACTGTGGGGAACGTAATACCGCCAGCCAATTATTGCAGGAGACCCAAAACGTCGCCATTGGCATCGGTGAATCCATTGAGAAAAAATTGGGAGAAGGAACGCGGACGGTAAGCTGTCTGGAGCAGTATTGTGAAGTCGCTTATCAGCTCTATGAGGTGGTATCCCAAAACGAAGGGATTAATGGCACCGAGGTCCGCTCTATTCTGGATCAGGCCTTGGCTATGGTACAACAGGCGGCAGAAGCCATGCAGATTCCCAAAGAAATTGTATTTATGCCTTATCGGATAACACAATGGAAGCACATGGAAAAAGTATGGAAGGCAGCCTGCGAGGAAGAGAACACTATCGTCCGAGTCGTTCCGGTTCCCTATTATTACAAGAAACAACTGGGAAGAGAAGTTGGAGAAACGCAGTATGATGGGGCATTGTTCCCAGAGGAAGTACCCATCACACCATATAACGAATATTTTCTGGAGAATAACCATCCGGATGTGATCTACATTCAGGCTCCTTATGATGAGTGGAATTACAGTGTGACGATCCACCCGAATTATTATGCACCGGAGTTGTGGAAGAATACGGATCAACTGATCTACATTCCCTGGTTCAAGATCGATGAGATGAATCCCGAGGATGAGAGAGGATTGAAGAGTCGCAACTACTTTGTACCGATGCCCGGTGTAGTATGGGCAGACCGGATCGTTCTGCAATCGGAGGCTATGAAGCAGAGCTATGTAGATTATCTCAGTGACTGGGCCGGCGAGAATACCAGATCTATGTGGGAAGAGAAGATTTCCGGAGACGGTGCCTGGATCTATGAGGAAGAACCGGAGGCAGCGGATCTGGATCTGCCCGATGACTGGAAAGACAAAAAAGTACTGCTCTACCATATCAGTGGAAATGGTCTGATGGAGCACAAGGAGAAGATGCTTCGTAAGATGGAGGACAGTCTGGAAATCTTCCGGGAACAGTCAGATAAAATACATATCCTGTGGCTTCAGGATGATCTGCTGGAAGAGCGGCTGCAATCCAGAATCCCTGAGGTTTTGCAGGGATACCGGGAAATTCTCCAAAAATACCAGGGCGAAGACTGGCTTCAAGTAGAACCTGCCGACCGGGAAGCTGATACTGTGAAGGTGGCAAACGCTTTTTATGGAGATGGAGGCAAGAGCGCACAGCACATGAAAGAGGCTTCCAAACCGGTTATGCTGCAAAGTGTAGAGGTATTATCATGACGAGTAAGATGCCGGATGCTTTTTTACAGGATGAGGTGCGCTGCGGTTTTCTGGTGCCTGCGGCAGTCAAACAGGCTTGGGCGGCGGAGCTGGAAGTACTGGCAGAGATTGACAGGGTATGCAGACTGCATGGAATCACCTATTTCGCAGACTGGGGTACTCTGTTGGGAACCGTACGCCACGGTGGATTTGTCCCATGGGACGACGATATGGATATCGTGATGAAGCGCAAGGATTATCAGAGATTCCTGACAGAAGCTGTACCGGATATGGCAGAAGGCTTTGCTGTGCAGACCTACCGGAACCAGAAGGACTTCTGGCTGTTTATGGGAAAAGTCGTTGGAAGGAATCATTTTTGCTTTGAAAAGGAACACCTTCGGAAGTTCCATAATTTTCCCTATATAGCCTGTGTGGATATTTTTGTGCTGGATTATGTGTATCCGGATGCAGAGAAAGAAGACCGGCGGAGAACTCTGTGCAAACATCTGCTGGGTGTGGCAGATGGCATTGTAGAGGGGAAGCTCCGGCCAGCGGATCAGGAGAGACATCTGCAAGCTCTGGAGAAGCAGATGGGAAAACGGCTGGAACGCCTTGCAGATCCGGTAGCTATGGGAAGACTGCTCTACGGAGAGATAGAGCGGTTATTTGCCGAGGTGCCGGAGACGGAAGCTAGGCTGCTGACGCAGCTGTTTCCCTGGGGGCTGAAGGGAAATGCCCATCATTTCCCAAAAGAGTACTATGAGAATCCTGCGTATCTGCCCTATGAATACACGGCGATGCCGGTTCCAAGGTGTTATGATAAGATATTGAGGATGCGCTACGGGGATTATCTGCGTCTGGTAAAGGATGGCGGAGCGCATGATTATCCTTTTTTCGAAGGACAGAAGAAAAATCTGCAGAAAGTATTGGATTTCGAGCTGCCGGCATTTCACCCGGAGATGGAAAAAGTACGGCATCGCACGGAGGAGGAAAAATCCCATCGACAATTTGCCTACAAGGAAATGCTCCGGGAAGCAATAGAGGAACTACAACAGCGGACGGAACAGATCGCACCGGCAATCCACCAGGGAGATGCAGAAGCTTTTACGGAGATGATCACGACCGGTCAACAGCTGGCCATCACCATGGGCAATCTTCTGGAACAGATGCGGGGAGAGGGCTGCCTGATCGTACCACTGTTGGAACAGTATTGTGAGGTGTTGTACCGCATTTATGAAAGTGCGCAGGACACAGAGATCCCGGCATTACAGCAGAACCTGAAAGAAATCAGAGAAGCTTTGGAAGAACAGGCCTGGTCACGGAAGACGGTGCTGTGCCTGCCGGTGAGGGCGCAGGACTGGAAACGTATGGAACCGATATGGAACCGGGCAAAAAAGGATCCGCAGTGTGATGTGATCGTTGCGCCGGTACCATATTATTATAAAGACTACGATGGAGCCTCAAGGACGGATGCCATCACAGAAACGCAATTTCCGTCAGAGGTGGAAATGACGGATGCCGGAAAAATGACGGCAGAATATTTAGAACTGCTTCGTCCAGAAATCGTTGTTATCCAGAACCCGTACGATTCCTGGAATCCGGCCGTCAGCGTATTACCGCTTTTCTACTCGGAAAATCTGCGGAACTATACGGACCGGCTGATCTATGTATCACCTTTTGCCCCGGAGGAATATAGCAGAGAGAATGCAAGAGAATATTCCAATATGAAATATTACGTGGATATGCCGGGAGTGGCATATGCAGATACGATTGTCGTGGACTCGGAGAACCGGAAGCGGGTATATGCGGAACACCTGACGGAATTCCTGGGAGAGGATACAGCAGACCTGTGGCAGGGCCGTATCCATGTCATGGAACAGGAAAAGGCTTCCGATAAGAAGGAGAAGGAATACAGAAGGATGCTCTATGGCATTGGACTGGGTACTTATCTGGAGGATCAGATTGCTGCGGAGCAAAAGCTTCAGGACAATCTGAAAATCTTCACGGAATACGGAAATAAAGTTCAGGTAGACATCTACCTGTTCCCAGAGACAGAAGCAGCATTTTCCGAGTGTCAATGTGAAATTCGGAAAAAAATAGCAGAATATCCGCAGATACAGGAAGTAAAAAAAGAGCACATCGACACAGAAGATTATGACGCTTACTACGGTGATGCCATGCCTCTTGTGACGGATTTCATGCAAAAGACAAAACCTGTAATGATACAAGACTATCAGCTCCGGCAACTGCTGTAAGAAAGCAGCGGCCGGAGCTTTCAACTTCCGCTTGCATTCCGGCAGACAGTGTGCTATTGTAAGTGCACAGAGATATTTCTGATAATACATTCAAATCATATTAATTCATATAACGTTTTATTCAGGTGGTTCGCCGACGATTTCATGACTAGAAAAGCAAGAATGATATTGCAGCCAGGAAAGTATTTTTATTTTTAAGATGTGTGTTTTTTAACTATTTTTTGAATCATCTTGAAGAAAACATGCAGGAGGTGTTGCGAGATAAATTATTGGTTTGTCTGGAACCTTGAAATATGATAACATACACTTAGAAAAGGGGCTAAAATGACAAAAGCAAAAAACAGGGGGATCGTTCAGAATAGAGAGACGATTGAAAAGATTATTGCTAACCTGACCTTATTTGATGATGATCTGATGAGCAGAGCATTTGATCAAAATATTGAAGCAACGGAGTTGTTGCTTCGGCTTATTCTTAAGAGGAATATTAAGGTTCTCAACGTAAACGGACAGGAGGAAATCAAGAATTCCGCAGTAGGAGGACGAAATGTTATACTAGATGTACATGCATTGGATGAAGATGGATCAGAAATGAATATAGAAGTACAGGGGAACTCAGAAGGAGCCCATGTGAAACGAGCCCGGTTCCATAGCAGCATGGTGGATTCCAGAATGCTGAGAGCAGGACAGAAATTTCGGGAGCTCAAGGATTCCTATGTGATATTTATCTATAAACACGATAAATTTCAGCGAGGTTTACCGATATATCATATAGACAGATATGTAAGTGAGACCAAGGAACCGTTCGGCGATGGTGCGCATATTGTGTATGTGAATGGCAATTATAAGGGAGAAGATGAGATCGGCAGACTTATGCAGGATTTTCATCAGGCAGATCCGGATAATATGTATTATAAAGAACTGGCTGAGGGAGTAAGACACTATAAAGAGTCGAAAGGAGGAAATGAGACTATGTGTGAAGCGGTGGAGAATTATGCGAAGGAATATGCAAAGGAGTATGCAAAAGAATGCACGATTAAGAACAATGCCAATATCGTGAAGAACATTATGAAGCGCACAAAGTGTACATTACAGGAAGCGTTAGATATTGTCGAACCATCTGCCGAAGACAGAGATCTTATAATAGAAGAAATCTCAGAAAATTCATAGAAAGAGAGTAGAAAGAAAAGTGAATCAGGGAGTTTTGCAAAATATCTTGAGAATACCATAGGGTTAAGAAATTACAACGCATGCCGATATAATATATATAATTGTCAAGATAAGAAAGACAATAAATCTGTATGGATAACAGATTATAATATGCATGGAGGCATTATATGAGAATTTGTGATAAAAGGCTGCCATGAGAATGGTAGCCTTTTATTTGGATTTATAAGAGGGAACGATAGATGAAAAGGACATTTGATATAGCGGCATTTTGCATTTACAAGAGTGAATGTTGGTTTTTTGCAAAAGAATTTAATTGTTTGTTTTATAAAAAAATAGACTCCGGAAATACAGCCATTTGTGGGCCTGTTCCATGGGAACCAGAGAAGAAAGAACTGCTGTATAAGGAAATGGAATATGTGGATGGCAAACTATATTTGATTCCGTTTAGAGCTAGAGGAATAGCGGTATATGATATAGCAAATAAAAGTTATTATAAAATAGAACTAGACGGACAAATGTTTTCAAAGGGCGGGAACTTCTTTCGAGCTGGTTTGGTGTATGATAAATATATTTATGCGTTTGGCATACATGTTCCGACAATAATGGTAATTAATACGGCGAATGACAATGTGGAATACTTGACAAGATGGTACGAAGAGGTGAAAGAGCATTTAACTAATTCATCAAGGGCTTTGTTTAGAAAACAGTTGGTAGTGATTGGAAAAAAGGCATATATACCAATGGCTTATGGAGATATAGTCCTTTCAATTTGCCTTGAAACGAAACAAGTAATTGTTAATTATTTAAAGTTTAAATCGACGGGATATGTTGGAATAACAAACGATGAAGAAAATATTTATTTGGCATCACGCGCTGGGCAGGGATTTATAGGATGTTGGAATTGTAATACAAAAGAAGAGAAAGTGATAGGTTACTTGAATCAAGATGGAGTTGAAGTAAATAAATATTTAGCGTATATTTCATCTATTATTGAAGTTTATTATATGAAATACGATAGAAACAAGCTAAGTGGTGAAAATATACATAGCGCTGAATATAACTGTGATTGTTTACTAAGCAATGGATATGCAAATGCTTTTTTTTGTGATAATGGAAAAGTATTGCTTATTAGTAATAACGATAAACGACAAATAGATAATTCCATTGAAATTACAGGCGAAGATGAAAGAAAAATTCGTGAATTGAATTCTTTTTTTAAAGAAACAAAATGGTATGGAATCAAACAGCTTATAGAAGAACTTGTTGAAAGATAGGGTGAACGTTATATGAATAAAATATCTGTAATAATACCAATATTTAATGCAGAGAAATATTTAAGAAGAACTTTTCAATGTTTTCTTAAACAAGATTATAAAGAGTATGAAATTATTGCAGTAAATGATTATTCCACAGACGACTCGGAGGCAATAATTCGGTCTTTTATATTACCGTTTCAAGAAAAAGGAGTGGAACTAAAACTTGTTAATAGAAAGACAAATGGTGGCTTATGTGCTGCATTGAATTCTGGCTTGATATGTTCAACGGGTCGATATTTATGCTTTCCAGACGCAGACGATGAGGTTAATGAAAAATATTTATCTTCTATGATGCATACTCTTGAAACTGAAAACAGCAGATGGGTTCGGTGCAATTATGAAATAGTCTTAGAGGATGAACAGCGAGAATATGATGTGATTTTGCCAAAGGTAAGTGTATATAAAAACGATTTTTACGATTTTATATCAAAATATGTTCCACACAATGCTTGGAATATGTTAGTAGAAAAAGAGTATTTCAAGGAGTGCATTGGTGATCAATTGTTTGATTCAAAATTAACGCAGGAATGGTCAATTTTATTGCCTTTAGCATATAAATCAAACTACTCCAGATGTGAGGAAAAATTATATAGATATCATATAAAAAAGAATGCAATGTCATCTTGGAGAGATGGAGATATTGAATCTGTCATTGAGCACATTGATGCATTAGAATGCTTGAATGCTTTGATGCTTGATAGAATTGAAAATATGGAAATAAGTGACAAAAATACGGCATTAAAAGCACTTGAAATATATTATCACATGTTGAAATCACGGAAATATACTGAGAAAAGGATCTCTAGCCTTGCTGAATGCGAAGAAAAAAAGGTATATGAATTGTGTAACGAATTTATAGAAAGTGAAAAAGTAAAACAAAAAATACATGACGCAGACATGTATACCAGAATTGCTTTTGATAAGCTTCTTGGCGCTGATGTTTCAGGGGCAGTTGAGGATTATAAGTTTTTTGCTAAAAATTCTTCAAAAGGATATAGAATTGTTTATGATAAAGGTGGTCAGAACAGCATTGAAATGATTATTGCTGTCTATGGAGAACCGATAGAAATGTGCGATTATAAGTCATTCACAAAGACAGTAAATAGGGTTCCTGTTATGTGTTTAATTCAAAATTCAAAAGAATATAGGGAGTTTACAAATGCAAATTCTGAAGAGACCTTTTTTGAATATAGGCAAATTCGGAACTCGATAAGAGGATGGGCTATAGAAAGGAAAAAGTAAATCTATGTGGGAAGAATTTGCTAAATTGGCAAAAAATAAGAAAATCATATGCTATGGTGCTGGAAATAATGCAAAAAGTCTTTCAGAAAATGCTTCCTTTCAACCATTTATAGGGCAAATAGCGTGCTTTATAGATAAGGATGAGACCAAAATTGGAAAGGTGGTTTTGGCGAAAGATATTCCAGTGCCAATAAAGGGATATTCATACTTAGATCAGATAACTGATGAATTAGTTATAGTAACAATTTCGGACTATAAGGAAATTGGGAATGAATTAACAAATAGAGGGATACAATGGTTTTCATGGATGCAGATGCAGATGGATTGGACCTTTGAGACTTTCAAGAATAGAGAAAATAAAAAAATAGCTGTTTTGTTGAACACTCCTAATTATCTTAATCTTGGTGATCACGCAATCACGGTAGCAGAAATTGATATTTTAAAAAAATATTACAATGAAGTATTTGAACTGAATACGGGAATGTGTAATGACTTAGGATTGCAAAGGCTGAAAGAATATATAGATGAGGACGATGTTATCTATATTCAGGGCGGTGGAAATATGGGGACGCTTTGGAGAACCTGCGAGAATAACACTAGGAGGATTCTGAAAACATTTCCTAAAAATAGAATTTTTATATTTCCACAATCAGTTTTTTATGGTGATACCTATGAGAATCAGGAATATCTACGAGAATCAATATCTATATATAATGATCATAAACAGTTAAAGATATGTTTAAGAGATAAAAAAAGTTATGAATTTATAAATAGCATATACTCATGCAAAAGTGTTTTAGTTCCTGATATGGTCCTAACAATAAATTATCGAAATCAGCAATGTACTAGGAACGGTGTAGGAGTTCTGCTCCGAAATGATAAAGAGCGATTAATTGATGAGGGATATATCAAATGCATAAATGATGTGGTAAATGATTTATCTAAAAGTGTAAAACAAATATCTCATCATACGGATGACGGAACGAATGACAGAGAGAAACGCTTGGAGAAAATGCTTGAGATATACAGCGGGTGTGAACTTGTTATTACAGATAGGCTGCATGGCATGCTATTTTCAGCAATAACGAATACTCCGTGCATAGTATTTGATAATAGTTATGGAAAAATTTCTTCACTATACGATACGTGGTTAAAAGATAATAACGGTATAACTTTTACCAGACAATTAAAGAGTAGTGAACTAAGAGATTTGATATTACAAAAGCTAAAATCACCTTTTAACAAAATAAAAAGTGATGAGTTTAAAAATATGATTTTATCAGAAATTATTAAATAAATGTGGAGGAAAAAAGATGTACACTATTAAAAGATTTTTCGATTGTCAGGTGCCTGTAAACAGATGCAATTTTGAATGTGATTATTGTACAGTAGGACAGTGGAGGAAGGTGAATGGAGAGGGGCCTAAAGAATATACAGAATTTAAATATCCAATTGAACATATGATTAAAGCTTTAAGTAAAGAGCGACTGGGGGGGACTTGTGCTTTCAATCTATGCGGAAATGGAGAAACTTTTTTACATCCACAACTATTGGAACTGGTAGAAGCGTTATTGAAAGAAGGACACTTTGTATCAATTGTTTCGAATGGAACAATAACTAAAGGAATTGATTATTTATGTAGCTTGGATGAAGAAATGAGGTCAAGAATTTTCATTAAATTTTCGTTTCATTACACAGAGTTGTTAAAAAAGAATTTATTAACTACCTATTTTAAAAATGTTAATAAAGCGCATAAAGCAGGATTATCTTTAACGGTTGAATTGGTTGCGTCAGATGGAAATGTACCTTACATAGAGGATATAAAAAAAGTATGTATGGAAAATTTAGGAGTTTTATGTCATTTGACGGATCCTAGAGCAAATACGACAACTGATATCAGACATTTGACGGAAATGCCAATGGAAGAACATTTAAAAATTTGGGAACCATTTCATTCAGCTTTATTTGATTACCGCCAGGCTACATGGGGAAAAAATAGAAGAGAAAACTTTTGTTATGGTGGAGTTTGGTCATTTAATCTTGGATTAGGAAATGGTAAGTTGAAACAGTGCTATAGAAATTCAGATACGGTTCAATGGATTTTTGAAAATATAGATGAGCCAATTCATTATTTGCCACGAGGGTATCATTGTTCGTTCGCACATTGTTTTAATAGCCATGTTTTTGACTGCCTTTGTGGAGTAATACCAGAAATAGCATCGCCGTATTATGCTGAATTAAGGAACCGAGTGCTTCCGGATGGAACAGAATGGATTCAAGGAGCTTACAAGGAAATTTATAATAGACGAGTATGTGAGAATAATACGGAATATTCAGAAGAGGAAAAAATGTTTGCAGATGGAATTGTACGAATTTGGAATGAAGAAGAGACAAAACAAGAATTCGTAAAACTTTTCCAGAACTGCATAGACATACTGCAAGAAAATAATAATATAGAAATTTATGGTGAGGACAGTATATCAAATTGGATAAAGAAAAATATTATTATAAAAGACAATAAACAGAGGAAACTTATAATTATCACTGACTATGCAGAAATTGGACCATTGAAGGAGCAGTTGGCAAAAGAAGGAAATACAAATGTTATTAGTGTTGTAGATTTGATTAGAAGCAAAAATGAGGAATAAAATGCTAATGACAAAAATGATTTTCGGAGTTGGAAATACTTTATACAATAATTGGAAGTATATTAAGAAATATTATAATCCTGATTTGGCTGTTGATAACAATCCGGAGAAATGGGGTAAAATTGACGAATTTACAGGTTTAAAATGTATTGCTCCCAATGATATATTATCCTATACCTCACCTGAGATGCTAATTACAGTCGGAGACCCATATTCGGCAGAATGTATTAAAAATCAACTGTATAATATGTCAATAAAAGCAACATATTTAATCGAGATGATTAAAGAGTGGTCTGTAAGTGAACCGATTTCAAACGAAATAAATATTCATAATGAAAACAAAAAAATATGGTTATTGAATACTCCGGAGCATGACAATTTAGGTGATCATTTGATTGCAGAATCTGAACTTGAACTAATAAAAAAAATTAAGCCAGAATATGAAGTGATTGAAGTAACCGATATGGAGTATCTTTGGCATCGGGAAAAACTAAGAGCAATAATTACCAAAAAAGATTTGTTGGTAATTACGGGGGGAGGATTTCTTGGGTCAATGTGGCTTTATAATGCGGAAAACACAGTCCGGGAAATCATAACTGATTACCCGGATAATAAAGTTGTTATTTTGCCACAGACAATATTTTTTGAAAATAACGAAAGAGGAAAAAAAGAGTTCCTAAAAACAAGCAGAATTTATAATAATCATGATAAACTGACTATTTGTCTTAGAGAGAAAAAATCCTATGAGATTTTAAAAACAATGCTATCCGGGAACTCTAAATTGCACTTATTGCCAGATATGGGATTATTTTTTGATTATAATGTCCATGTTAAAAGGAGAGAGAACATAGGTATTTGTTTTCGAAATGATAAAGAAAGTACTTTATGTGCTGATGATAAAAAATACATTATACAAATAGCAAAAATGCAGGCGACAGGAATAAAATTTATTTCAACACATTCAGGAAAATTTGATGACAGAAAAAACAGAGCTGAGCAGATAGAAAAAAAAATGCAGGAGATAGCATCAATGTCTTTAATTATTACAGACACCTTACATTGTATGATTTTCGCTGCTCTTTGCGGTATTCCCTGTATTGCATTTGATAATGTATCTAATAAAGTCAGTAATGTTTATGAATGGATAAAGGAGTTAAAATATGTAAAAATATGTACGGACTTATATGATATAGATTCGATGATACATGAAATGATAAGTCGCTCAGGCAAATTTGAATTACCAAATCGCGAAAAATATGAAGAAGAAATCAAGAAAATACTTGATAACTAGAGGATAATGATGACTCCAAAACATTTTATTAATTGCTATGTCCCCACGCAGGCATGCAATTTTGGATGCAACTATTGTTATATTGGACAACGTAAAGAATTTGATAACAAAATTTTTAAATGTTTATATCCTATGGAAACTATGCAAAAGGCAACAACAATCGAGAGATTAGGTGGAGTTTGCATTTTCAATCTTTGTGCGGGTGGGGAGACTTTACTATCAAAGGATATCATTCCAGTAATACGAATGTTGCTTGATAATGGGCATAATGTATCTATAGTTACCAATGGAACAATATCTGAACGTTTTGAAGAATTACTTTTGATTCCAGAAGAACTGCAGGAATTTTTGTATATTAAGTTTTCCTTTCATTATCTGGAATTAATCAGAACGAATACTATGGAAAAATTTTGGGAAAATGTAAAAAAAATGAAACAATCACCCATTTCTTTTTCTATAGATATAACACCTTGCGATGAACTGATACAATATATTCCCGAAATAAAGAGGCTGTTTGAGATAAATATGGACGGGGCAATGCCCCATATTTCTGTCGCAAGAGATACAACAAGTAATGATTTGAAAATATTATCTGCGCTTTCTAAAAGTGAGTATAAAAAGACTTGGTCAGTCTTTGATTCAAAAAAATTTGATTACAAGATTGATGAATTTCTTAAGCATCATAGTGAATATTGTTATGCGGGAAATTATAGCTTTTCATTAGAACTAGCTACAGGAAATTGCAGATTTTGCGATGGAGCCCCTAATCCTGAAGAAATGAATTTTTATAATTTATATGATAATCCTGATGAAGAAATTCCATTTAGGGAAATCGGTGAAAAGTGTCCAATGGCACATTGTTATAATTGCCATGCCTTATTAACATTGGGAACGATTCCTGAATTAAATACACCATCCTACGCAGAAATGCTGGATAGAGTGGATAATACCGGCAGACATTGGTTAAAACAAAAAGTATATGATTTTTATTCACACAAGATAGATAACAAGGAAACCACCATATAAGGAGAGCATAATGCATATTTCGATAGATGATGTAAAAGGAGTATTTAATGCTCTTTCAAAAGAAAGTATGAACAGTATATTTGACACAAGAACATTAAGATTTTTGAAGGATATGCATATAAAATATGGAACAACATTTGACCTATATTGTACTTATTCCAAAGAAGGTTATTCATTAGCTGATATAAGTGATAAATATCAAAAAGAATTTAAAGATAATGCTGATTGGTTAAGATTTGGATTTCATTGTTATTCAGAGAATGAGGATAGAGGGAAGCAGCAATTTATTACAGATATTGATCTTTTTCTAAAAGATTTAAAACGTATTACAGGACAGACAAAAATGTCACAGTATCTAAGAATACATAGATTTTTAGGCGACTTTGAATATTGTAAGACCTTGAAGGAAAAGGGAGTATCACATTTGCTGACAGCTGATGATGAACGCAATAGTTATTATCTTGGAAAGACAGAAACCGAAATTTTGGAGAAAAATGGGTACTGGAGCGATAAAGAAACGGGTATAAAATTTATTAAATCAGCTTTTCGTTTAGAAAATGTAGATAATGTATATGAGAAAATTAGAGAGTGTAGTAGCAAAAATTATCCAGTAATTGCCGTATTTACACATGAATGGTTAATGGATTCCATTGAAATTCGGAACAAAATGGAAGTATGTTGTAAATATTCAAACCAATTTTGATTGTGTTTTAGAAGGAGAATAAAAAGTGATTCTAAAGACAGGCACTTTCGATGGAATGGCGCAAGATATTATCAATTCAAACGCTAAAGTTATTATATTTGGGACAGGTGTAGTGGGAACTACAATAACACCTGAAATTATGAAAGAATATAATCTTGTAGATAGAATAATTTGTTGTATTGATAATGACAAAACCAAATGGAATACATTTATTGATATATGTGGGAGAAAGATTAAAATCTTTTCACCAGATATTTTAAGGGAGTTAAACGGTAGTATAACTATTTTGATTACAATAAGCAGATATGGTAGTGCATTGGAACAGCTGAGGAATATGAAGAAGTTTAACGACTTTTCTTGCTTTATAGTTCCAGTGCTTTGTATAAATAGTTTTCATTCAGAGGGTGGTAAAGGAATAGTAAAAACTACAAATAAGCCGTTAATCCCAAAGAAAATTCATTATATGTGGCTAGGAGGAGAGAAAATTCCGGAAAAACTTCAGTATTGTATGGATAGCTGGAAACGATTTTGCCCAGATTATGAAATAATAAGATGGGATGAATCAAATTATGATGTTCATAAAAATAAATTTATGGCTCAAGCTTATGATAATCAAAGATATGGATTTGTACCGGATTATGCCAGAATAGAATTATTATATGAATATGGAGGTATTTATTTAGATACTGACGTAGAACTACAAAGAAATATTGATGAATTATTATACCAAGAGGCTTTTTGCGGCGTAGAAAAATGGCAGGTACTGAATTTTGGAGGCTGTAGTGGGGCGGTGAAAGGACACAAATCCTTAGAACCTTTTATAGAAAGTTGGTCAAAACGGTTGCTGGTTAGATTTGATGGTACGCTTGATAATATTTCAAGCGGATTGATTGATACATCTATAGCTTTAAAAGCGGGTTATAGGATAAATGGAAAAAATCAGACAGTAAACGGTATGAATATATATTCATATGATTACTTTCATCCATATGATTATATGTCAGGGAAAATTGATAGGACGGATGATACTTTTTCTATTCATCAATTCCATGGAGGATGGTTAGATAAAAAATCGAGAGCAATGAATACTGAAACAGCAAAAGAGTATGATATGTTAATGGAATCTGCATTAAATGTAGGTTAATACAAGAAAAATAAATAACTGGCGATTCGGTAGTGTGTCAACTATATACTATGATTTAAAGTTTAAAGGAGTGTAGGAATATGATTTGGGATGATTTTACTAATGTATATAATCTTTTTGAGGATGAGATATCCAAAAAAATTTATGAAGCAAAGGTAAATTGGTATTTTAAGGGTGGAATAGATGAAACTAATAATATTTTATATGAATACTATAATGATTCGAGAATTGTAGGATTGGAGAACTATAATTGCAAAAATGTTGCTATATGTGGGGCTGGAAACTATGGACTTCAATCGTATAAGGCATTGGTTCATGCAGGGTATAAAGTTTGTGCTTTTTTGGATAATGATGTTAACAAGGTGGGGACCACACTGGAGAATGTCGAGATTATGTCGTTTTCACAGTTTGTCACAGAATTTAATGCTAAAGATATTGTAGTAATTATTGATAATCAAAGGCTTGCGAATATGTTTTTCTCTGAATTATATGAGCTCGGCTTTGATCAGAGAAAGGTGTTTAGAACAAGAGATAATATTGTCAGAAATATATTTGGAAATATTTATTTTGACCTAAATGAGTTAAAGCATGTTGAGAATGAAATCTTTATTGATGCTGGAAGTTTTAACGGAGATACAACAAGAGATTTTTTGCGTTGGTGTGGCGGGAAATATAAGAGAATATATGCATTTGAACCTATGAAAGAAGGCTATGAGTTAACAAAAAAAATGTTGGCTGACGTAAATAATATTAGTTTTGAATGTAGTGCTCTAGGAGATAAGGTTGGGGAAGCTATTTTTTCCAAATCATATTCGGGATTAATGGGATCTCGACTTGGAAATAATGGAGATAGTCTTGAAAGGGTAGAAATTCAGACAATAGACAATGTTTTAAATGGAGATCCGGTCACTTTTATAAAAATGGATATTGAAGGAGCAGAATTTGATGCTTTGAAAGGTGGAATAAAAACATTAAAAAAATATAAACCTAAACTGGCTATTTCGCTTTATCATAAAAATGTAGATTTAATAACGATTCCATTATGGCTAAGGGAAAATATACCAGAATATAAATTTTATTTGAGACATTATTCAAATAAAAAGTGGGATCTTGTGCTATACTGTGTAGAGAGGTAAGAAGCAGTCTTTACTTTATGGAGAGAAGCTTGATTTATATGAGATAGATGGAGATGGCTTTTGCTAGAGAGATGCAGGAAAAATATTATTCTGATGAAGGAATGCGATGTTTTTTGAAAAATGTATAATTTCAGGCCATGGGATATGAGCAGATTGAATGCTATGGAATTGCCTTTTACCGTAAAAATTGTAAAGTGGTGGGATCTGACAGATAATCCCGCCGATTAGATACATCCGTGCAGGGAAGCACAGCAGTTCAGGGAGGAAACGATGAATTTCGAATTAACAGCATCGATGATGTGTGCCGGTTATGGCAATTTGGAGAAGGAAGTAAGAGATCTGGAGGAAGGGGGGATCGACTCCTTCCATATCGATATCATGGACGGACGTTATGTGCCGAATTTTGCCATGTCTTTGAATGATATGAAATACATAGCGGGTGCCACGGACAAACCATTGGATGTACATCTGATGATCGAGCACCCGAACAATCATATCGGTCTTTTTTTGAGAAATCTGAGAAAAGAGGATACGGTATATATCCACCCGGAAGCAGAATATCATCCGTCTACTACCTTGCAGGCGATCATTGATGCGGGGATGGTTCCCGGCATTGCCATCAATCCCGGCACCAGTGTGGAGACGGTCATGGAGATGCTTCGTATCGTCAAGAAAGTCTTAGTCATGTCAGTGAATCCCGGAAATGCAGGACAGATGTATCTGCCCTATGTAGGTAAGAAGATCACGAAACTGCTGGCCATCAAGGAAGAGATGGATTTTGAACTGTACTGGGACGGAGCCTGCAGTGCGGAGCGGATCCGGGAATTTGCTCCCAAGGGTGTGAAGGGTTTTGTGCTGGGCACAACGCTTCTTTTTGGCAAGGACAGACCCTACGGTGAGATCCTGCGGGATATCCGGGATCTGAAGATCTAGGAGGCTGCCATGGTGATCGCATTGATTTTGTCCGGTGGTACCGGCAGCAGATTGGGAGCAGACATACCGAAGCAATATCTCAGGGTGCAGGGGCGCCCTGTTTTGCTCTATTGCATGGAAACCTTGCATAAAAGTCCTGTGATAGATGCTGTCCAGATAGTGGCGGCGCAGGAGTGGCAGGAGGAGATCGGCAGTTGGCTGGAAGTGTATGGCCTGGCAGGAAAATTCAGAGGATTTTCCCTTCCGGGGGAGAATCGGCAACTGTCTATTTTCCATGGATTGACAGACATCCGCCAATATGCAGAGGAAGACGATCTGGTATTGATCCATGATGCGGCCCGGCCTCTGTTGTCACAGAAGCTGATCGCTGACTGTGAGGGGGCAATCAGGGGGCACGACGGGGTATTACCGGTACTTCCTATGAAAGATACCGTTTATTATAGCAAAGATGGCAGGCAGATCACATCCCTGCTGGACAGGCAGGCGGTTTTCGCCGGACAGGCACCGGAACTTTTCCGGCTGGGGACTTATTATCAGGCAAATGAGAGACTGCTTCCGGAGGAGATCCTGCGGATCAATGGCTCTACGGAGCCGGCGGTTCTGGCGGGAATGCAGATCGCCATGGTTCCGGGGGATGAGAGGAATTTTAAGATCACGACACCGGCGGATCTGGAACGGTTCCGGCAGATCGTGGAGAATGAGGCGTAGAAGATGAATGCATGGGTATTGCATGAGATCGGGGATATTCGTTGGGAAGAGGTAGAGCAGCCGGTTCCCGGAGAGCAGGAAGTATTGTTACGGGTGCGGGCAGCAGGAATCTGCGGTTCTGATGTCCCGCGTATTTATACAAGCGGCACATATTCGTATCCGCTGATTCCCGGACATGAGTTTGCGGGAGAGGTAGTGGCCTGCGGCGAGGGTGTCTCAGAGGAGTGGCTGGGACAGAGAACGGGCGTCTTTCCGCTGATTCCCTGTAGGGAATGCGGCCCCTGCAGGCAGGGGTATTATGAACTGTGCAGGCATTACAGTTATCTGGGATCCAGGAGAGCGGGAGGCTTCGCAGAATATGTGGCGGTACCTGTGTGGAATCTGCTGAGGCTTCCGGAACAGGCAGCGTTTGAAGAGGCGGCGATGCTGGAGCCTATGAGTGTTGCGGTGCATGCCATGCGGAGAGTACATCCGGCGGCAGGCGACGTGGCAGTGATCAGCGGCTTGGGAACCATTGGCCTGTTGTTGCTGATGTTTTTAAAAGAGGCTGGAATAGAGAAGCTTCTGGTTCTCGGGAAAAAGGATTTCCAGAGGCAGCAGGCATTGCGGATGGGAATTCCGGAGGAGGACTATTACGATGTCCGTCAGGGAGGAGAACGGGAATGGCTGCAGGAGAAGACCGGCCATTGCGGAGCAGATGTGTTTTTCGAATGTGTCGGCAGCAATCGGAGCGTAGAACTGGCGGTTGACAGTACGGCTCCGGCAGGCAGAGTGATGCTGGTCGGGAATCCGTATTCGGATATGGCATTGCCGAAAGCGGTGTACTGGAAGATCCTCCGCAATCAGCTGACGGTGACGGGAAGCTGGAATTCTTCTTACACCGGGGCGGACACGGATGACTGGCATTATGTGCTGCAGCGTCTGGCGGAGAGGAGAATCGCCCCGGCGGAACTGATTTCCCACAGATTTCCCATGGAGGAGCTGGAGCAGGGATTTCACATTATGCGGGATAAGAGTGAAGATTACGTGAAGGTAATGGGAATATTATGACGATTTTGATATATCGCTACGGCAATATCTGTGAACCGGACATCATCCGTACTTTTCAGGAGTTTGGTACGCAGGTAGAGGAGATCTGTGAAGAGATCACGGAGAAAAAAATGACGGCTTCAAGGCGGGTGGAGCTGGTACATAATGCCATAGAGAATTGTCGCCCGGCCATGGTGTTCAGTATTAATTTTTTCCCGACCATTGCGGAGGTGTGTCATATTCACGGCCTGTTGTATTGCTGCTGGACGGTGGATGCACCGGTGCCGGAGCTGTATTCACAGGCGATTACATACGATACGAACCGGATCTTCCTCTTTGACCGATCCCAGTATCTGGAATTCCGGGAATTTCAGCCGGACTATACATTTCATCTGCCGCTGGCAGCAGCGGTGGAGCGTTTTGATCAGGTGCTTGGCGGGAAGAAGGATCCGCTGGCAGACAGCAGATATGACATTTCTTTTGTGGGCTCGCTGTATTCGGAGAAAAATCCGCTGGCATCCATGGAGTTACCGGAGTATGAACGTGGCTATGTGGATGCACTTTCGGAGGCAGCGGTTTTTGTCTACGGCTATGATCTGATCGGAAATACACTGAGCGACAGATGCGTGAAGACGATCCGGGAGAAGGCACCGAATTTTTATGCACCGGAAAATGTGATGGCGGATCCGGAGCGGTATGTGGCGGTCAATTCCTATGTGGGGATCCAGGCGGCCGAGCGGGAGCGGATCCTGACATTGAACCGGCTGGCGGAGCATTTCAGGGTGGATCTGTTTACCGGAAGTGATACGGCGCCTTTAAACGGTGTGAACACTCATGGAACGGTGAAGACGCTGATACAGATGCCATGGATCTTCCGTAACAGCAAGATTAATTTAAATATGACGATCAAACCGATCCGGACCGGATTGCCGCTTCGTATTTTTGACATTCTGGGCTGCGGCGGCTTCTGCATGACGAATTATCAGGAAGAACTGGAAGACCTGTTCCGGATCGGAACGGATCTGGAAGCCTACGGAAGTCCGGAAGAACTGGAAGAAAAATGTGCTTACTATCTGACCCATGAAGAAGAACGGCAGCGGATAGCTGCCAATGGGTATCGCAAAGCAGCGGAGTCCCACACCTACAGAATCCGAATGGCAGAGATGCTGCGGAAGATTTTGGAGTAATTAGAAGCTCTGTGGTTGGAAAAAATGATTGCATAACATAGGGATTCATGCTAAAGTTTATTCAGAAAGATTTTGTTAAAAACAATTTGAACAAAATATTTTTAACAAAGACGGAGGTGATTCCTATATTTATCGGCAGAGAAAGAGAACTGGCATCGTTAAAGGAATTCTATGAAAAAGATGGAATTGGTATGACGGTGATATATGGCCGCAGGCGCATTGGAAAATCTACTCTTATTACGGAATTTGTTAAGGACAAGAAGACTATTTTTTATACAGCCACAAAAGTCGGAAAAAATAGAAATCTGGAACTGTTTTCAAAGCAGGTAGTTGATCTGCTTATGCCGGGGGTGGAGAGTATCAGCTTTCACACTACGGAGGCTGTTTTTGATTTTATTGATAAAAATATCGGAGACGAGAAGCTTGTGCTTGTTATAGATGAGCTGCCATATTGGGCGGAGAGAGATGAGGCACTCTTATCTATCTTGCAGAAATACATGGATACGGTTTGGAAGGATAAGAATCTTAAAGTGATTTTATGCGGCTCTGCGCTCAGCTTTATGGAAAGGAAGGTACTCAGTGAAAAGAGCCCCTTGTTTGGAAGACGTGATTCCCAGATCAAACTGGAAGCATTTAACTATCTGGATGCGGCAAAATTTGTCCCGGAGTATTCTAACGAGGATAAGGCAATATGTTATGGAATTACCGGTGGCGTTGCAAAGTATCTTTCGATGATCGATCCCCGGAAGAGTATTGATGAAAACATCATAAGACTGTTCTTTAGAACGGACGGGTATCTATATGATGAAACGAGGAATCTCCTGACCCAGGAATTTTCGGATATAGCGGTTGTAAATAACATTGTTGAGCAGATCGCATCTGGTGAGAATACCCTGAATACAATTGCAGGAAAAATTGGGGAAAAAGAACAGACGGTACTATATTCATTAGATAAACTGATAAATGTTGGACTGGTTGAAAAGAAGAAATGCATCACGGAGGAGAAGAATAAAAAGAAGACCCAGTACGTTTTAAAGGACTATATGTTCAAGTTTTGGTATGAGTTTATCCCGAAAGCAACCAGCGTAATTGAGATGGGGCAGGGAGAGGTTTATTACGAAAGAGCGGTGAAGCCGGTACTACATTCTTTCATGGGTTCCGTGTTTGAAGAAATGTGCAGATATTATACGTTAATGAAGGGAATAACAGGCGAGTATGGCTGCTTTATTACTTCTGTAGGCACTTGGTGGGGCGTAGAGAACATTGCGGATAAGAATGGAAATATAAGAGCACAATCTGCGGATATAGATGTTGTTGCTTTGTCTGATATAGACAAGAGGGCTGTTATAGGAGAATGTAAATTCAAAAACGAAAAGATTGATAAGGGTATTTATGAAACTTTAATCAGAAGGGGAAGTCTTATTACCGCTAAATATAAGATTTCAAAATATATTTTCTTTTCCTTATCAGGATATACGGATTGGTTTGAAACATTGTCAGATGAGAACGTATTACTGCTCACACTGGATTCGCTTTATGAATAATTTTCCCTTGCATCTCCCCCGCAAATAGTATAAAATAAACCCAGTGTTGCAAACAAAATATTACAATAAAACGCACAACGGGGTGCATGCCGGGAGGCATGCGCCCTTTTTTGCGTGTGCGCCTAGCGGCGCACGTTTCTAACGGGTTAAAGTCCCGAATCCGCCCGGT
>OGKN01000114.1_pt1 | contig 51508 bp, 38 predicted proteins | sample 1572511 | NCBI WGS metagenome assembly OGKN01 (sample SAMEA2582150, study PRJEB24529) | metagenome | reverse complement strand
ATTCTCCGACTACATGAAACCTGCCGTACGTATGGCTGCTTTGATGGAACAACCGGTGAAATTCATCTGGACACACGACGCATTCCGCGTAGGTGAAGACGGTCCTACTCACGAACCGGTAGAACAGGAAGCACAAATCCGCCTGATGGAAAAACTGAAGAACCATAAGGGACACAACTCTATGTTGGTACTACGTCCGGCCGATGCAGAAGAAACAACTATTGCATGGAAACTTGCCATGGAAAATATGTCTACTCCGACAGGATTGATCTTCTCTCGCCAGAATATTGTCAATTTACCGGCAGGAACAGATTACGAACAAGCAGCCAAGGGTGCTTATATCGTAGCAGGTTCCGACGAAAATCCGGATGTTATCCTGGTAGCTTCAGGTTCTGAAGTGGCTACATTGGTAGCCGGCACAGAGTTGCTTCGCAAAGATGGTGTAAAGGTACGCATTGTATCTGCTCCGTCTGAAGGTCTGTTCCGTAACCAACCGAAAGAATATCAGGAAGCTATCCTTCCGGCAGATGCGAAGATTTTCGGTATGACTGCCGGTCTGCCTGTCACTCTTCAAGGTCTGGTAGGTTGCCACGGTAAAGTTTGGGGATTGGAATCTTTCGGTTTCTCTGCTCCTTATAAAGTATTGGATGAGAAACTTGGATTTACTGCCGAGAACGTATATAACCAAGTAAAAGCAATGCTCTAATGAAAACAATCGGATTAGCATGCGACCATGCCGGTTTTGAACTGAAAGAATATGTTCGCGGCTGGCTGGAAGCAAAAGGCTGGGCTTACAAGGATTTCGGAACTAACTCTACCGCAAGCGTAGACTATCCGGATTATGCTCATCCGCTGGCTCTTGCAGTGGAATCGGGAGAATGTTATCCCGGTATCGCTATCTGCGGCAGTGGAAACGGAATCAATATGACGCTGAACAAGCACCAGGGAATTCGTGCTGCTCTCTGTTGGAATGCAGAAATTGCGCACCTGGCTCGTCAGCACAATGACGCTAATGTACTGGTTATGCCGGGACGCTTCATCAGCACTGAAGAAGCGGATATGATTTTGACAGAGTTCTTCTCTACCAAATTTGACGGTGGCCGTCATCAGAATCGTATTGATAAGATTCCGGTAAAATAAAGCTCGAAGATAAATCAAATAGGTGTAAAGCTGCTCTTCTTTCTGAAGGGCAGCTTTATTTTTATACCGGTATCAGATTTTATCATATACGAGATTACAAAAGAGGGGTAACTTCGTCTTTATTACAAGACGATATTAAAAACTAAAATTATGGGTAGACTGAATATGAAAGAATGGATCAGCCAAACGATCCAACGTAAGGAAACGATTGCCATTCCGATCATGACACATCCGGGTATCGAGTTTATCGGGAAAACGGTGCATGATGCAGTGACAAACGGGCAGGTTCATTATGAGGCAATCAAGGCTCTTTGTGGCAAGTACCCGGCGGCGGCCGCAACCGTCATCATGGATCTGACGGTAGAAGCGGAAGCTTTCGGGGCAGAAATTATCTTTCCGGAAAATGAGGTGCCCAGTGTATCCGGTCGTTTACTGGCAGACGAGGCAGCTATTGAGAAACTGGATATTCCGGCATTAAACAAAGGAAGAATCCCGGAATATCTTAAAGCGAATATGCTGACAGCCAGAAATATTACAGACCGCCCGGTTTTTGCCGGTTGCATCGGTCCTTATTCGCTGGCCGGACGTTTGTATGATATGTCGGAAATCATGATGCTGATTTATATTAATCCCGATGCAGCCAATACGTTGTTAAGAAAATGCAATGATTTCATCACCCGCTATTGTATGGCATTGAAAGCAACCGGTGTGAACGGTGTAATCATGGCTGAACCTGCTGCGGGATTGTTATCCAACGAAGATTGCCTGCAATATTCTTCTTTATTTGTGAAAGAAATAGTAGAGAAGGTACAGGATGATCACTTTGCCGTAGTACTTCATAATTGCGGAAACACAGGGAATTGCACACAAGCGATGGTTTATACCGGTGCAGCCGCTTATCATTTCGGGAATAAAATCAAAATGGAGGAAGCGTTGAAAGAGGTTCCGACCGATGCACTGGCAATGGGAAATCTGGACCCGGTGAGCCTTTTCAAAATGGCAGGTCCGGAGACTATGAAGGAAGCGACTTTGCAACTATTGGAGGCTACCCGTGCATATCCGAATTTCGTATTGTCAAGTGGTTGTGATATTCCGCCACATACGTCTTCTATTAATATAGACGCATTTTATACTGCATTGGAAGAATTCAATAAAACACAAGTTTAATTCTGTGTCCGCAGGATTACAACAACCTATATATTTCAATGCATCCACCAATGGTTGAACAGGAGCTTACTTATCAAAAACTGCAAATCCCATCATCTGATATTTACGAAGCGATGGGATATAAAGATTCTATGCCGGATGGAATGGTCATAGAAGAAATAAATACGTTACTTGACCGTATCACTCCCCTCCTCCGTCCCTGTTTTTTCTTTTTCCTCACTGACGGACTGCTTGACACTGAAAAAGCAACACTGACTGTAAAAGATACGGTTCTCTCAATCGGTAAAACCATTGCCCGCCAACTACGGGGTTCGGAAGCCTTTGCCTTTTTTACTGCAACTGCCGGAGTTGAATTTGAGAAGTTTCAACATCTGCTTCAGCAAGAGGACGACATGGTGAAAGTATATATAGCAGACTCATTGGGGAGCATCATTGCAGAAAAGGCTGCTGATTGCATGGAAGAGGAGTTGGCTGCATTTATCGAAAAGAGAGGTTGGAAGCACACTAACAGATACAGCCCCGGTTATTGCGGATGGCACGTATCGGAACAACAAAAACTATTCTCCTTATTTCCGGTCGCTTCGCCCTGTGGTATTCAGTTGACAGATTCCAGCCTGATGATTCCCATCAAATCTGTAAGTGGTATTATTGGAGTGGGTTCTCATGTCCGTAAGCTGGAATATACTTGCGGGCTGTGTACGTACGAAAATTGTTTTCGCAGAAAATAGTTTCACCACAGAAGACGCAGAGGACACAGAGTCTTTTATTATTAGATAATAATCTCTGCGTCCTCTGTGGTGAATAAAAACTAGTGGCCATTGAAGAAGATGTAAAGCCCGATCATAGTCACAATAAGTAATCCCCATAGGATAAGAACAATTCGTGCAGGTTTGTCCTCTATCTTTTCCATATTCAAGGTTCCCAGTTGCGGAGACTTATCCCACAGGCTGACTACTATCATGCCTATTCCGATGATAACGAATAAGTAGAAGGAAAGCAGCATAAAATGAGGCCACGCATTATATTGTTCGGCCGGAAATACCCATAAATACAAAATTCCCACTCCGATACTGAACACAGTTCCCAATGTCAGAGCCATATTAGCAGCCAGCGTAGTGGTGCGTTTCCAGAACACGCCAAAGAGGAATACGGCTGCCATCGGAGGAGCTATAAATCCCAATACAGACTGGAAAACATTAAATAGATTCAGCCCCTTAATGCTATCGATTGCTATGGTTATTATGACAGAGATCAGTGCACCGACTACTGTAACCACTTGTCCCATCCTGATAATCTCTCTTTGCTTGGCCTGTGGTCTGATTTTCTTCACATAGATATCCATTGTGAATACCGTACTTAATGCATTCAATGCAGAGCCTACAGTACTTACCAACGCTGCTGTCAGCACAGCTAGCACCAAACCGACCATCCCTACCGGAAATAAATGAGTCACCATTGTCATGTAAGCCTCATCGGGATTTTCCAATTGTGGAAATAAAGCGAGGCAGATAATGCCGGGAAGAATGTAAAGAGGTACATCTAATATTTTCAACCATCCGGTAAAGTTGGTTCCCATCTGTCCTTCTTTGAGATTCTTGGCAGCAAGAACCGGTTGCACCATCGACTGATCCGTACACCAAAACCAAACTCCCATAATAGGATAACCCAGGATAATAGGTAGCCAAGGAAAAGCCGGGTCATCATTTGGATGGAAAAGATTCCAGTAATCAGCCGGAACGGCATCCACCAGTGCTCCTACACCACCTACTTTATAGATTCCCATGATAGCCAGTGTGGCTGATACTACAATCAACAGTATCATTTGATATACATTCGTGTAGGCCACAGCTTTCAGTCCGCCGAGCATCGTGAAGAAAGCGGAGATGACAAGTAACAGCAATGCCGATTGCCACATAGGAATATCGAAGACCTGACGGATCAGGACTCCACCGGCAAATAAAGTCAATGCAAGCCATGAAATAAGAATGGTAATAATGGTATACCAGGCAAGGATGTTACGGGTAGATTGTCCGAAACGTTTTCCCATAAATTCGGGCAATGTCGTGATACGACTACCCAAATATCGGGGAGCAAAGACAAAAGCAAGCAGACATATAAAGACAAATGCATACCAGGCATAATTCCCCGAAACAATACCGGTAGTAAATCCGGCACTTGCGGAAGCTATCAACATGGAAGGTCCCACATTCGTCCCCCACATGGAGAAGCCGATATGATACCACTTCAGCGAATTCTCCGCAAGGAAAAGACTACTCCCCTTTTTTCGTTTTGAACTTGCCCATATACCAATAGCTATCAAAATCAGGAAGTAGGCAATCAGAATACTCCAATCTAATGTCTCTAAGAATTTCACATGCATAATTCAAGTATTAAATAAGTAACGTAAGTTTAAATCTAATTTTCTTTAGGCAAGGATTACATGGATTTCACGGTTTTAATAGGCTATGTAATTAAGAGCCGTGTTGATCCGTGTATCCGTGCCTTTTTATTCTATTTTTTATTTCCAATCAGTTCTTTGGCAACTGCTACGGCTGTATTCGCATTATCACTATATCCGTCCGCACCGATTTCGTCAGCAAACCCCTGACTGACGGGTGCTCCGCCAATCATCACTTTCACCTGATTACGAATACCGGCCTCTTCCAATGCCTGAATAACCTCTTTCATATACGTCATGGTAGTAGTCAGCAATGCGCTCATGCACAAGATGTCAGCATGGTTTTCCTTCACAGCTTCCACAAACTTGTCACAAGTCACATCAATACCAATATTTATGACTTCAAAGCCGCACCCCTCCAGCATGGAAGCCACCAGGTTTTTACCAATATCATGGAGATCTCCTTTCACTGTACCGATGACAATCTTACCGATTGTAGTGGAAGCACTTCCTGCCAATAAAGGTTTCAGTAGTTCCAAAGCCCCTTTCATGGCACGTCCTGCCATCAACAGTTGAGGAACAAAAGCTTTTCCATCCTGGAAACGTTGTCCCACTTCGCCCATTGCTTTAATCATATAATTATTGATAATCATTTGGGGAGCTACTCCTTCCGCAATGGCTTGCCGGGTGATTTCAACCGCAGGTTCCAGTTTCCCGGCAACAATGGCTTCATACAGAGGTTTCAGTTTATCCTCTTGCTGGTGTTGTTCTTCCCGTATACAAATACGTTCCTGTCCGGTAGCTGCCAAGTCGGTATCCTGTTGATGTTCATTGGTATTTACAGCGGTAGAAGAACCGGTATATTCTTCAACAATCCGCATAGCCTGCTCCACTTCCTTTTCGTTATGGAAATCCATTTCCAAATGTACACCGTCCGCGCCGATATGATCCAATAGAGGTTTTAGTTCGTCTAATGTCACCCAGCAAGCCATCACGCTCTTTCCGCCTGCCAGAATCTTCTTATACAAATCGTACCATTTGGGAGATCCTCCTTGTGGTTCGCCCACTCCGGGAGTCCATTGAATCGCATTCAATTCTTCAATTTCAAGCAAGGCAGGCAGGTGATGCATGGCTCCCACTCCATCCAGATGATAAAGGGTATAATCAATCTTCTGACATTGTTCACGAATAAAAGGTTGCACAAACCGGCGATAATCATCCTGACTAATCATGGTCGAAATATCACTTTGCAATTTACTCATCTTTCCGGGAGCCCAGGACGAGAAATAACAGAAAGCCATCTCGTCGCCTTCACGGATGATGTCGTATAGTTCATCAAATACTTTGAAGTAGATGTCGTTGATTTGCTGCATCTGTTGTTCCAAGATTTCGGGCTGCATCACTGTGTCCAGTAATACCCTATCCGTTCCTTTCAGTGCGGCCAGGACATCCAGTCCTTCCATCAGGTCGGGCATACCGACAAAGTAGTGTCCGTTGGCTTTCGCTTTGCAGGCTTTCAAGAGTTCTTTATGAAGAATCCAGTTCGGGTGTTCGGGGTTAAAGACTATTTCATCGGTGAAATCCGGGTTGGGATGAATCCAAATGGTGTCTTCCCCGCCTTCAAACACTCCGCCTAAAATGGCAGCTAGAGAACCGGGACCCAGTTGGGTATTCGCAACCGGAAGAATATCCGCTTTCAGGCTGCTGTGCGCTACGTACCAGTCCAGATATTCCGCTCTCCATTGAGGGTCGAACCACTTTTGTGACAGGTCTTTTGCCGGTGCGGGAGGCGTTATCTCTGCATGTGGTTGCACTCCTTCCTGGAAGTGCTCCCACATATTGAGAATGATTCCTTTATGGTTCCACCAATTTATATAACGTTGTTTTGTTTCTTCTAAATTACTCTTCCATGTTTTCATACTATACTAAATTAATTAATTTTCTACCACAATCTATCATAGTCCAAAATCCTTTATAATCATTATCTATGCGTAAAGCCATGCTCTTGCTTAAATCCATTTCATCCGTACAGTCCACGTCTTCCGGATAGATGGGTATCACGGCATTTGCACGCACATATACGGGCATTTCTTCCAATGGAACGTATACGTCTTTCAGCCAGCATGCTCCTTCCAGACGTTCTCCCGTAAAGAAGTTCACCCATTTTCCTTCGGGAAGATAGATATCCCGACGGTTCTCGCTGTTCATCACCGGAGCTACCAGGAAATCATTGCCGAAATAGTATTCATCATCCACATGCCAACAAAGTTTATCTTCCGGATGATGCAGAATGAGTGCCTGCAAGAGCGGATAGCCGCTTTCTATGGCTAGTTTACTTTGTTCTATGATGTATGGAATGAGCGAATAACGCAATTTCCACCACTTTTTCACCAACGGAGCTATGGCCGGATAGTGCCAGGGTTCACGCTTATTGGTTCCGTGATAACGGATATGCGATGTGAATACGCCGAATTGAGTCCAACGCATGTACACATCATCTGCTACTACCGAGTTCATAAAATTGGGCAATGTATGGAAGCCGGGAACATCATGGCTCCAAAAAGCAAATCCCGACAGACCGAAATGCAGACCGCCTTTCAGAGAACCTGCCATTCCATCCCAAGAGCTACAGGAATCGCCTCCCCAATGCAAAGGATAACGCTGGCATCCCGCCCATGCGGAACGTGCCCAGACAATGCCGTCACCTGTCACTTCTTTCGTAATTTCGTAAGCGGCCTTTTGATAAAGCAGGGCATACAGGTTGTTCAACAATTCCGGCTTCATGCCTTTATAGAGGGCGTCCATGTGAATGTTTTCACCGAAATCGGTTTTGATACAGGTTACTCCCATATCCAGGAGTTGTTTCAATAGTCCTTTGTACCATTCGGTTGCTTTCGGATAAGTAAAGTCGATTGTTCCGGCATAATCCAGGGCGGAGAAGTTGGAACCATCGGTCGCTTGTTGTTTGGTCAATGGGGCTATATAATCATTGGCTCTGGCTTCATCAATCTGCTCTGCATTTTCCGCAACGTATGGAAGTTGCCATAAAGAGACACGATAGCCGTTCTTTTTCAACCGCCCGATGAATCCTTTCGGATCGGGAAACCGTTCTTCATTGAATTTCCATTCGCAGAGCCAATCGGTACGGAACCAGCCCGTATCCAGATGAATTACATCACAGGGATAGTGTTCGGCACGCATGCGGTCGCATATTTCGTCTACTTCATCGGCACTGAAATAAGTCATACGGCTCATCCAAACGCCAAAACTCCAAAGAGGAGGCATAGACGGATAGCCGGTCAGGTCACGATAACCGCGAAGAATATCTTCCATCGTATCACCGCCTATTACAAATACATCCAACAATGCCTGGTCGCTTAGAAACTGGACGGAACGGGTGGAATGTCCGGCCAGCGAGAGCTTGCTATGAGCACATGTATGGTAGAATGTTCCATACATGCGGCTGGATAGATAGAAGGGGATATTCTTATAAGTACGCCGATTATTGACTCCTTGCCCGTCCTGGTTTTTCAGGAAGAAAGTCTGTCCGCTTAAGTCCATTTTAAAGAAACGTTCTCCGGTTCCGGCAAAACATTCATCGGGCTTACATTCAAAAGAAAGCGTTGCACGTTCTTTCCGACCGTCGCGTTTGCAAAAGGCAACAGGTAACGCATCGTAGCGGGGAGGCGAAAAATGGTCGTAGGCTGACAAGCGGATTTCACGCTTTCCGTCAGGGTATAAAGTGATGTCAAGCGTTTCTTGAGGGTCGGGTAGCAATTCGCTCCATCGGTCTAATAGAGGCTCTTCCACATTGATAACGGCACGCTTCGTTCCGTCTTCTGTCGAAAGAATCCATTTTCCTTTTTGTTCTTTTATAAACAGGGGCACTTTCTGAATCCGGTCACTGAATTGTAGCATTTCCGACTCATCTGTCAGTACATAATCACCGAAGCCAAGAAACAGGCGGGTGATGCCGATGTTATACTGACGGATGATTAACGTATATTCCTCCTGGGGAACATCGGTATCCGCCATCATATCGTTAGCCAGCTTTTGCTTCTGAAAGGGAACTGTTACGTAAATATCTCCTTCCTTTTCATAAACAGCCGTTGGCTTGTATGCTTTCCAAAGCGACTCATTCCTTGATAACTCGGTATCGAAATCAAAGAAATCAAATAAGTGATAGTTCGTTGGTTTCATCTATTTTATTGATTAAATATCGTTTATTGATTACTATAATTATCAGATTAGTTTGAATGATTACCATACTAGTCTAGTTCTAATGATTATTACACTAGTTTATTGATTGCTATACTAGTACATTGATGACTATGTTAATCCATTGATTTGTTTCAATCTTGCTTTATTCTTCCGGCTTTGTACTTAATACTGTCCGCCACTTGAGGGCCGTTATTCTTCCACACATTCTTTTTCCCGGGGCGGTTCGAATCAAAACGTTCAGCGGGACACCAGTTGTTTTCCATTGTATATCCGTCCGTAGCTTCATCCAGATAGATATAAAAAGCCCGGTCATTCGTAGCGTAGGGTGCCTCGATTAAATGTTCGATCCGGTTATTTCGCATGACGGAACCCGGCTGGTTGGAAAGAGTATACAGACCGCCTGCATCGTATAGCCGACGGGCAAAGTGATGTACATAGTTTGCTTCTATCCGGTTGTTGCACATTCCGCTCTCCAGCGATGTCCATCCCCAGCCTACACAAATCCCTGAATAGTTCAGATGGCAGACTTCATTATGAGAAATATCCATGTTTCTGACATATCCGGCGCCGATACCTACACATCCCCAGTCTTCATTAGTCACATTACTGATGAAATTGTTTCTGATAGTAATATGGGAACATAATTCCCGTACGTCAGCAGGAATAAAAGGAATGTGCGTCTCCAATCCTCCGTCCGGAAATGCACCGACCAGTAAAGCCGTTCCTCCAATATCCGTAAATTGACAATCTTCGACGCTCGATGCTGTGACTGCCCATTCATAATCCAGTCCGGTGGACGATAAATGACGGAAGGTGCAATGCTTGAAATCAATATGCTCGGCACCTCTTACACGTATCGCTGTTTCGGGACGGGTGATCCAGGCTTGGTTCTCCAGTTCCGCTTTTTCCGGAAGCCCCGGTTCTTGTAGTTTATAGGCATCCAATAAAGGAAATCCCCCTTGCAAGGTGACGTGTCCCTGATAAGAAGGACGCATCCAAGAGGTATGTTCAAAAGTAATTCCGTTAAATTGTATATGTTTTACCGGACGAGACAATGTACCGTCTATGGTCACTAAAGTTTCCAAGGCAGGGATAATCACTTCAGCTGTTTCCATATTTTCGCTCGCCTGCGGATAATAGTAAATCGTGCCGGAAGGATATTCCTGGAACCATTCACCGGGTTGGTCCAGCAATTCCAGTGCATTGGTCAGGCAGAAGGAAGAATTTCCTTTCTCTCCTCCGATGACGGGTTGCGGCCAGGGATGCGCAAACTCCAGGTGACTTTCAGGTTCATGGAAGCGAACTACAGCTTGTCCGTCTTTCACGTCTATACTTTTCACGCGCAAAATAGCAATTGCCCAGCGTTGATGGACAATCATTTCCAATTGACCGGCATTTTGTAGTCTTTTCGGATTTACACTTTGAGAAACGGGGATCGTAATTGTCTGCTCTTCCGGATTGAAGTCAATCATTCGTTCCAATCCTCCGTCAGGAAATTGCGCAGCTCTTTGAACTTTATGACCGTTCACCCACATTTGCCGGGTTTCTACTCTTCTATTTCCTATTAGGGGAGCCTCTACCGACCATATCTTCTGCTTTAGCTTTTCAGGAATTGCCGGATGATTACATCCACGCTTCCACCCCGTAACAGCAACTCCACCACTAATCACAGGATGAGCACCATCTACTGCACAAATCACTGTTGGAGAATCGGGTGTCCCACTATCTTCCGGACGAAGAAACAGAGAATTGCGCTGGGCATAAACACCCTCTTCCAAACGAATATAAATTCCTCCGGCTACTTCCGGCCGATTCAGTCTACGCCATTCACGAGCCTGCTTGATTGCCCGGTTTAATGTATTAAACGGGGCTTCCTTTGTCCCGGGATTCTTATCATTCCCCTGCAGGGATACATAAATTTCTCCCGCAAAAAGCGAGGGAAACCACCCCAAGAAAATGATAAAAGAAAGATAAGTAAAAGTCTTTTTCATGGTACTACCTCAATGTGCTACTTCAATAAAGACGAACACACATCGATTTAGTACTCTATGTAAAGGCAATAGATAGGTTATTCTTACGAATGTTTTACAACATCAAATAGGTTACCGAATAAGACCTATGATAAATTGATAACAAAAATAACCGCAGACAACGAACTTCAGTAAAGTTCCGAATATAAATCCGAGTAAAGAGCCCACACCTGATTTAAGTGCCTGCGAGAACTCTTTATTTCCTAATAGTTCACCAATCACCGCCCCTAGAAACGGACCGAGAATAATGCCCCAAGGCAAGAAAAGAAGACCGACAAGGGTTCCTATGATACATCCCCAATTACCCCATTTACTACCGCCACTATATTTACTTCCCAGCATCGGAGTGAAATAATCCAATACCTGCAAAACAGCTACAATCAATAACCATACGATTAATTGTGTCGTAGAATATTGTACCTTATCTGTGAAGTGCAGAATAACCAACCCCACATAAGCAATGGGAGGACCGGGAAGAAACGGCAGAATACAACCTGCTAACCCGGCTATCATACAAAGGGCACTAATTACGATCAAAATAATGTCCAACATAATCTATTTTTTTAGTTCTGCACAAAAATACAGTATCTTTCAGTAAATACAAGCTAACCCCGAGAATTATTTCCGCCTCTTCACTACTGTTTCAGAATAGTTTTGCCAAGGCTGCAATTCTTAGTGTGAATGAGTTTTTCCAATACTTTTTTGAGGATGCCTCGTACCCAACAAGAACTTTTACTATCTTTGTGTCGTTAACGCTATTAATAAGCAAGTTATAAAATAAGAAATCAGCAGGAGGACAGAAAATGGATCCAATGGAATATATAGTACCCAACAGAAAGCGTTTACCTTACGGTATGATGAACTTCGCAGTCATCCGCCGCGAAGACTATTATTATGTAGACAAAACCCGCTTCATTCCTATGATAGAGCAGGCAGACCGGTTCTTTTTCTTCATCCGTCCCCGCCGCTTCGGCAAAAGCCTCACGCTGAACGTACTGCAACACTACTACGATGTGCGTACCCGCGATAAGTTCGACGACTTATTTGGCGACCTCTACATCGGGAAGCATCCCACAGCAAACCGCAACAGCTACCTGGTGCTTTACCTTAACTTTTCAGGCATCACCGGCGAACTGAACGATTATCGAAAAGGACTGGATGCACATTGCCAAATCCGCTTCGACTTCTTCTGTGAAGTCTACTCCGACCTTCTACCACACGGCATCAGAGAACGATTGGACGAAAAGGACGGGGCTGTCAACCAACTGGACTATTTGGTTTCGGAGTGCGAACGTGCCGGACAGAAAATGTATCTCTTCATCGACGAATACGACCACTTCACCAACGCCATCCTTTCCGATGCGGAAAGCTTGCACCGCTACACTGATGAAACGCATGGCGAAGGTTATCTGCGTGCTTTCTTCAATAAGGTGAAGGCAGGAACTTATTCCAGCATAGAGCGTTGTTTCATCACCGGCGTAAGCCCCGTAACGATGGATGACCTGACGAGTGGCTTCAACATCGGCACGAACTACTCACTTACACCCCAATTTAACCAAATGATGGGGTTCACCGAAGAAGAAGTGCGCGAAATGCTGACTTACTATTCAACAAACAGCCCTTTCCGCCATACTGTTGACGAACTAATTGAAATAATGAAACCGTGGTACGACAATTATTGCTTCGCACAGGATTGTTACGGTGAAACTACCATGTACAACTCCAACATGGTGCTCTACTTCGTGAAGAATTACATAGATAACGGCAAAGCACCACGAGAAATGATAGAAGATAATATACGTATCGACTATGAAAAGCTGCGTATGCTCATTCGAAAGGATAAGGAGTTTGCACACGATGCTTCCGTCATTCAAACTTTAGTGAGTCAAGGCTATATCACCGGTGAACTGAAGAAGGGTTTCCCTGCCGTCAACATCACCAATCCAGACAATTTTATAAGCCTGCTCTACTATTTCGGAATGTTGACCATTAGCGGAATAGATAAAGGCAAGACCAAACTGACCATTCCGAACCTGGTGGTTCAAGAGCAGCTCTACACTTATTTGCTGAATACCTACAACGACGCAGACTTAAATTTCAGCAGCTACGAAAAGAGCGAACTTTCAAGTCAGCTCGCCTATGATGGCAATTGGCAAGCCTATTTCGGTTACATTGCCGACTGCCTGAAACGTTATGCATCCCAGCGTGACAAGCAAAAGGGCGAATTCTTCGTTCACGGCTTCACCTTGGCCATGACTGCGCAAAACCGCTTCTACCGTCCTATCTCCGAGCAAGATACACAAGCGGGTTACGTCGATATTTTCCTCTGTCCCATGTTGGACATATATTCTGACATGAAGCACAGCTACATCGTTGAGTTGAAATACGCCAAATATCGCGATTCTGAAAACCGTGTGGAGGAATTGCGTCAGGAAGCCATCGCCCAGGCCAACCGCTATGCCGATACGGACACGGTGAAACAAGCTATTGGCTCCACGCAACTACACAAGATTGTAGTGGTATATAAAGGTATGGAAATGCGGGTATGCGAAGAGTTATAATGAACAATCTCTTCACCCTTCACTTTTCCTTGTATTATCCTATCTATAAGCAGTTTATAGGTGAAGGGTGTTCCCTTCACCCATCCTTTCACGTTTTTTCTTTTTCAAACTGTACCTTTCCACAATAAAAGCACTACCTTTGTCAATCATGTATGTAATATACAATATAAAATGAACGACAATAAATTAAAAAACAAAACAGTCCCTTTCAACTACGCCCGCTGCTACAACGAGCAATGTCCGAAAGCTTGTAACTGCCTGCGTCGGGTGGCTGCACTTCTCACTACCGCTGACACGTCCTACATCAGCATCATAAACCCAATGTGTATTCCGGCCACCGGCATTGACTGTCCCCACTTCCAAAACGCAGAAAAGATACATGTGGCATGGGGTATCAGCCACCTGCTGGACAACGTACCTTATAAGGACGGAACAAACATCAAGCAACAACTGATCGGGCATTTCGGAAAAACGCTTTACTATCGCTTTTATCGCGAAGAACGCTTCCTAAGCCCCGCAGATCAAAACTATATCCGCCAACTTTTTCACCGGAAAGGTATCACCGAAGAACCGGTCTTTGACAGTTACACGGATGAGTATAATTGGTAAAGCTGCGTTCTAACTAGTTTCCAGCCTGCTGAAACTTTTTGTTTCAAGCGCTAGAAACTAAAAGTTTCAAAGGGTGAAACGATTCGTTTCACACCGAGAAACAAACTGTTTCACTACGGGAAACCATTCGTTTCAAGGTATGAAACAAAAAATAGAACTAGTTGAAAACAAAAGAAGCCCTGATGAAGAGGCAGGTGAAGCTTAGGCCTTCACCCGCTATCACCGATGAACAAAGCGATGCAGAAGATGTTGAAGAGGTGAGAGGAATTTGAAGAGAAAAAGATAAGATATTTATTTCAACCACCTTACCTTCATTAGAGTTAGAACGCACCTTTATTAATTACAGTTTCTTCAGGTATAATTCCTATCTCATCAGGAAACAGCCATTATATTATTCGCTTGTTTCTATCTTTTTGATGATTCGTGCCGGATTGCCGGCTACGATTGTCATCGCCGGAACATCTTTAGTTACCACGCTACCGGCTCCCACTATCCCTCCATAGCCAATCCTTACACCTGGAAGTATGGTCGAATTTATGCCAATCCACACCTTGTCCTCAATCACAATCGGACGTCCGTATGTGGCACTGCGGTTATCCGGATCCGGGTCATGATTGATAGTTATCAAGTTGACTTTCGGCCCGATAAATACATCATTACCAATCGTAATACCACCTCGTCCGAAAAACGTGCAGCATTGCTGGATGAAACATCGCTTCCCAATATTGACGGGTTTACCATAATCAATGTAGAGTGGCGGCAGAACGGTGGTGGTTGCATCCAGTTCTTTGTCAAGAATACGTTCCATATATTCATGCACCTCTTCATGCGTACGATAACCCGTGTTCATCTCGGTCGCAGTCTTTATGGTAGCGAAAATGTCCGTAATCAGTTCATCATAACCCGGTTCATCAGGTGAGACCATCTCACCGCTCAAGTCTTTTGCAAAAATATCGTTCATCATTTAATTGTTTTAATTGTATATAGCTATTACTACTGCTTACTCATAATTTATTATTTCAGGTTCTTTCTGAAGAAGTCCTCCAATTTGTCGAAAGGAATCGTACGGTCGTAGAGATCAGTATGGTTCGCTCCGGGGATAATCATCAGTTCTTTATTATCACCTGTCAACTTTTTGAAAGCATCCTCACTAAAATAACGCGAATGGGCATTTTCACCATGAATAAGAAGTACGGGGCGGGAAATCTCATGAATATAAGATAATAGTGGCATATTGATAAAAGACAGCGTCATCGTAGGACTCCATGCACCATTGGAATTGATAGAGCGAACGTGGAAACCACGGTTAGTCTTGTAATAATCGAAATAATCCTTGACGAATTGTGGCTCTTCACCGGTGATGCTGTCAGGCAACCCATGGACACCGGGAGTGATTGTACCACTCTGCGCGTCACGGGTACGGATAACATTCATCATCTCCCTTTTTTTGTTGCGGTCGTCGGCACTATCCTCTGCATCGAAATAACCATTGGCATTCACACGGCTCATATCATACATCGTCGAAGCCACTGTAGCCTTGATACGTGTATCCATAGCAGCAGCATTTAGTCCCATCCCACCGAAACCACAGATACCAATAATCCCGATACGCTCTGCATCCACATTAGGCAATGCTGTGAGAAAATCGACTGCTGCGCTGAAATCTTCGGTATTGATGTCCGGTGAAGCTACATTACGAGGTTCACCGCCACTCTCACCGGTATATGAGGGGTCAAATGCAAGAGTAAGGAACCCACGCTCCGCCATTGTCTGTGCATAAAGACCGGATGCCTGTTCCTTTACAGCTCCGAAAGGACCGCTCACAGCTATGGCAGCGAGTTTGCCTTCAACATTCTTGGGTTCGTAGAGGTCGGCAGCAAGTGTGATGCCGTAACGGTTCTTAAACGTCACCTTGCGGTGGTTTACCTTGTCACTTTGCGGGAATTTCTTGTCCCATTCTTGAGTAAGATTCAATGTTTCCATATGATCACTTGTTTCTTGATTTGTTTTACTATTTGTGCAGCCTGCGCCCGCAAGCATGATGATTCCTAACAAGGCTGCGATTGCCACGGATGTAAGATTCGCTGTTTTCATTCTGCTATTACTTAAATAGTTGTTGAATTATTCTTTCTTATTTTACAGCGCAAAGGCAAAGCAAAAGCCCCACAGCGGCATTGCTGTGAGGCTCAAATAGTATTGCTCAAAAGCTCAATATAAAACTATCCCGATTTACACAAATAAGAATCCTATGCAAATATGGCGGTCGGTGATATACCATATTGTTTCTTGAATGCGGTTGAAAAATGGGAAGGATTCTTAAACCCAACTTCTGCGTAGACGTCCACAACCTTTTTACCGCCTTCCTTCATCTTGTTGTAAGCCACCTCAAGACGCTTGCGGATAAGCCACTTTTCAGGTGTCAGGTCACTTATCTTCTTGAAGTCCCGCTTGAACGTGGCAAGGCTGCGCCCGGTATAATGAGCCATTTCCTCCATTGTGAACTCATACATGTAGTTCTCGCTCATAAATTCCAGGATATCTATTTTCCACGGCTCGTTGAAATCGAAAAGCGTCGGGGCAAACCGTTCATCTATATCCAACAAAGCGAGCAGACCTTCCTGTATCTTCAGATTCATAAAATCATCTTTCGGTTTTACTTCAGGATTGAAATAAGGTGTCATTGAAGCGAAAAGGCTTGCGAGTTCCACCGTTTGGGGCAGTTTTATCACATCCGAATTAAGTTTTGGAGTATTGACGGGTACTCTCCGCTGTCCCAATTTGCTATACATCTCACGTAAAAAACGACGTGTAAACATCAGGAAAATACCACAATACCGCTCACCGTTGTACGTTCTCTTATACATTGTTATATGATGATCTCGGGGGATAAAGACACATTCGCCTTTTCTCACATGAATTTGTTCTTTTCCATTATCGAGAATCATCTCACCTGAATACACATAGTTGATAGCATATTCACGAGAACGGTGTATACAACCGCCAAGGTCATCGTAATAGAAGCTGTAAAATACATTGTTATAATTGAATATAAGCTTCATTGGTTCTACTTGTTCCGCATCGCCCTTAGTCATAACATTGAGTGTTTTTTTAATTTCCAATCGCAAATGTAACAAAAGAAATCTGTTTCTTAACGGCTCATTATCCTTTTATTTGTGTGAGGGTAGTTGAAAAGCCCCCCACCTAATCTATTGAACAACTTGCAAGTGATTATTTTTAGTGTTATAGTTAAAATTTATCTACTACACTTGCAAGTTCTCTCATTAATTTGTTTCTTTGTCTTTAAGGATTGAATAAAGCCTCATATAAGGCTAACAAATTTATTCATCACCTATAATGAAAGAATTATGAGTAACAGAGAACTATCTAACAGAATTGAATATTTTGTGGGATGTATAGGAGCTTTCGCTGAAAAATATTCCTTAAGTAACAGTCAGGCATACAAATACCTGAAGCGTTTTTCCGGCTTGGATTTCTTAGAAGAATTCTATGATATCGAACATACATTCTCCATAGAGGAAGCTGTGGATGATTTAACGAAAATCTGTCAACGAAATGGAGGAGCTTTAGCATGATTCTTTACCACGGTTCAAATATAGAAATATCCCAAATAGATATTGATAAAGGAAGAAAAGGCAAAGACTTCGGAAAAGGGTTTTATCTGAGTGAAGATATTAAACAAGCCGAAAAGATGGCAAGTTTAACGACATTCAGACAAGGAAAAGGGGTTCCTGTTGTTTCTAAGTTTATGTTTGATGAATCTATTCTAAATGGTAAAAGTGATATTAAAATCAAACAGTTTGGCGGATATACCATAGAATGGGCTGAATTTATTCTATTAAATAGAAACAATAATACCAATATCCAAGCCCATGATTATGATATTGTAATAGGTCCCATTGCTGATGATACTGTAGGTCTCCAATTAAGACGATTTATTCAGGGATATATAAACATATCACAATTAGTGAATGAATTATCATATATCCGCCCTACTATACAATATTTCTTTGGAACTCCCGCTGCAATTAATTTACTAAAAAGTTATGAATAAGGAAAAACAATTTTTAGTTGAATCTTTAGGAAAAGAACTGATAGAAATGCTTATGAGCGACTACGGATGGGATTTGCAAAAATCTATGGATGTACTGTATTCTTCTGAAACTTTCGCAAAATTAGAAGACGAACGTTCCGGCTTATATTATCAAGGAGCCATATATGTCTACAGTTTTTTAAAACAGGAAATAGAAAAGGGGACTATTGATTAAAATCAAATACTCCCCCATAATACAGACAGCCGATATGTGTGCATGAGAGCTAATCGAAAACACTCAATATTTATCGGTCATTACAAATACCAACTCCCCTCCCTTCATAATTTCCGAATGATGTATCCTGAAATTCTCAACGGGTTTGCCATTCCACGTTACCGACTTCACATACTTATTCTCATGCGACAATCCTTTTGCTTGCATCGTGAACGTTTTATCATTCGGTAATGAAATAGTAACTTCTTCCACCTGTGGTGCTCCCAATATATATTCTCCCCCAATCGGATTTACCGGATAGAATCCCATTGCAGAGAATATATACCATGCTGACATTTGTCCGCAATCATCATTTCCGCATAATCCATCCGGTTTGGGGAGGTAAAAACGGTCAAAAATTTCACGAATGAGTTGTTGGGTTTTATAAGGTTGTCCGGCATAGTTATACAAATAAGCTACATGATGACTAGGTTCATTGCCATGTGCATATTGTCCGATAAGTCCAGTCACGTCTTGCGTGAACCCTGTATTTTCCGCGGATGATTCTAAAAAGAATAAAGAATCCAGTTTGTTAGCGAACTTCTCTTTGCCCCCGAGTAAATCGATTAATCCTTCCACGTCGTGTTGCACGTGCCAAGTATATTGCCAGGCATTTCCTTCTGTATAATCTCCGCCGGAAGTAGCGGCATGAGACAATAAGAATGTATTAAAAGGTGTACGCCATTTTCCTTTCGAATCCTTTCCTCGCATCATAGTCGTTGAGGGATCCAACAGATTCTTGTAGTAGGAAGCTCGGCGGGAGAAATAAGCATAATCTTTCTCTTTTCCTAAAGATTTCGCCATGCGGGCTACACAATAATCATCATAGGCGGACTCTAATGTACGGGAAACTGACTCTTTGGGGATGATGTCGAAAGGATAATATCCATAACGATCATAAACCTCCCAGTCCGAATGTTGATGGCTTACGGTAGAACTTCCACGAATAGCGGCATACGCCTCTTCCACGTCAAATCCTCGGAATCCTTTCAGATAGGCGTCCACGATGACAGGGATAGCATGATTGCCTATCATGCAATGTGCCTCTTTTCCCCACAATGCCCAGATAGGAAGATACCCCATCGTGCGATAGTGTTCGAGCATACTCTGTATCATTCCGTCCACCCGCTCCGGGGAGAGAATGGTGTACAAGGGATGAGTTGCACGATAGGTGTCCCAAAGAGAAAGCGTGGAATAATAAGAGCCCGTCTTCGAGGTATACACTTTATCGTCAGCACCCCGATAACGTCCGTCCGTGTCCGCCATGTCGTTGGGCTGGATAAACAGGTGATAGAGCGAAGTGTAGAAATTCTTCTTCTGTTCGTCACTACCAGTCACCTTTACCCGATCAAACAAATTGTTCCATTGCCGGCAGGCCTCCATACGAATCTTGTCGAAGTCCCATCCCGGATTCTCTTTCGCTAACGCCGCTTTCGCGCCTTCCAGGCAAACGGAAGAGAGCGCTATTTTCACTTGCAACGTATCACCTTCAGCAAGGTCGAAATCAAGAATAAGTCGTTTCGCCTTCTCCCCTCCTGCCGATGAAAGCACTTCACGTACAACATACGGTTTGTCAAAAGAGATCACATAATAGTATTGTCGCTTTACCCAATTTTCTACCACTTGATGACCTGTGATGGTATGATTGTCGGGCATATCCATTTCAGCAGACAAGACATGTGTTTTCAGCCGTTCTTTATCCCAAACGATCCCGTTCTGGAGGTCTACCAGTAAGTGGGCAGGAGCAGTGGAATGATAAACGTAACGATGAAAAGAGGTACGCTGCGTGGAGGTCAATTCCACGTCAACAGCAGCATCCGTCAGTCGGACGGCATAGTATCCGGGAGACGCCTTTTCGGATTTTTTATCAAACTTGCTTCTATAGACTCCGTCTTTCACTTCCCCACTGAAAGGCAATAGAAGAACGTCTCCCAGATCGGGACACCCCGTCCCACTCAAATGCGTTTGGGCGAAACCGATAAGAGAATCATCCGCAAAGTTATATCCGCTACAATACTTCCATTCGTCATTACCCGTTTCGGGGCTTGCTTGAATGAAACCGAAAGGTACGCAGGCTCCGGGAAAGGTATGTCCGTTGTCGGAAGTACCAACGAATGGATCAGCATATCGAATATAATCATCATCCATGTCCGTCCGGAAGAACAATGTTCCATAGCCGGGGCCATCACACCATTTGGAAGCACCCTCTACTGACATCTTGGAGAGAACCCGGCGAGTATACGGCATATCCAATCCCTTGCGGGTGACGTAATGATTGTATACGATCTCATAGATAGGTCGAAACACTCCCCGTAATTTGTCCGAAATTGTTTGCCAGTTGCAATATCGGCCCGAAATATCAGTCCACGTAGTAAAGGGAACGGCTTCTCCCAAGTTATATTTCGCTGTATATTCGTAACCGGTCAACAGACGGTTGTCAAAAGCGGCATACATCTTCTCATCCCCCTGGTTGTAAGCGGTTTCGCAGGCTTCTGCCAAATTACCCAAGCCGAACATTACGTGGTCTTGGTCGCGACCGCTCTCTTGACACTGTCCGTTCTCGCCGATATAATTCTTAATCGTTCCGTTGTCGTGCCCGTTGTAATAGAAGTGAACTGCCTGATTGTAGAGAGCCTCATCTTCCAGGAAAATACCAAAGGCCATATATGCTTTGGTAGCAGCAGCCCCCCAGTTGCCGTTTGTATATGGTTTCGCCTTGAAGAAGGTGTCCAATACAGGAATGAATACCGTTCGCAACATCTTCTCCCAGCCGGCAATCTCCGCCGGAGTGACTTTGGAATAGGTATGTTTAATTAGTTCTGCCGCGTTCGCCAACATACTGCCTTGTAGAGAGGCGCACAGTGGGTCGTCATTGTCGTTCGGACCTATTAATTTCAGCATGGCGCTGTAAGCATTCAATATCTCTATCGACTTGCGGGCATGGGCTTCATCTCCGGTGAGGGTCCACATCAAGGCGTTGAGATAAGCTGCCTTATGATCGTCTTCGCTAGGGCGTTTGGTATGTTTGTTCACTCCCAAACGAGCTATCACTTCAAAAGGGCCTTGCATCTGATAAGTGGACAAGGCACAAGAATCAGCTTCGAGCAATCGGTAAGAACTGTAAGCCGGCTCTATCCGATGATCTATGTAATATTTCATCCTCTCCAGGCTCTCTTTCGTATGGAGAATACCCGGATGCATGAACTTGTTCGCTTCGGACAAAGATTGTCCGGCACGTATCTTCTTCCATCTCATGAGCGCTTCAATGTAATAATAATCAGCATAGATAATAGAGGTATCTATCTCATCGTCGGCTGGATAGTGTCCGGTAGAGTGCAGCAGAAGAGCAGGATTCTTATCACGGCTTTGATACTTCTTCGTAGAAAGGTTGCGGAGCATCTTCTCTGCCAATTTATAATATTTATCTGCCCGCTCCTTATCGTCTTCCAGCGTCGACAGTTCCAACAAAGCTGAAGCGACAACCGCTGCTGCCGAAGCATCTCTGGGAGCGGTTGGGATATCGGGAGCATCGAAGTCCCAATAAGGAATCAAGTCGGCAGGCAGACGACGGATGTAGAGGTCTGCCACTTTTTCGGCAAAGCGAAGATATTCTTTGTCACGTGTTTCACGATAGACCATCGTATATCCGTAGACAGCCCACGCCTGTCCGCGCGCCCACATCGAGGCGTCGTTATATCCTTGATGAGTGATTCCTTTGATGAGTTTTCCTGTAATAGTATCGTAGACAGCTACATGATAGCAAGAACCGTCTGTACGGAAATGGTTAGCTTTCGTCACACGAGCATGAGACAAAGCGATATCATAGAGCCTCTTCCCTCCTCCATGCTTGGCAGCCCAGAAAAGAAGTTCCAGATTCATAATGTTGTCGATAATCGTGTTATGAGGCCAATTGCTTTCTTTCACTTTCCAAGGCCACGATAAGAGGGTGCCTACACGGGGGTTGTAAAGTTTTGCCAGTTCGTCCGCACTTTTCAGCAGGATATCTTTGTAGTAGTTCTCTTTCGTAAGGCGATAGGCATGACCGTAGCTACAAAACATTTGGAATCCCATATCGTGACTGGTTACTTTGCCCGACAGAGACTCCAGCAATTTTGTAAAATGAACAGCTTTTTCCTTTATCTCCGGTTCATGGCTGTATTCGTAATCATACCACAGGACTCCCGGAAAAAATCCGCTTGTCCAGTCGTGGGGACTCACCATATCCCACGATGACTTGCCGACTTCAATAGCTCTCGGAAGTTTCGAAGAAGTTCCTATTGCTTTCAATGTTTTATGTATTTGCCGATTACAGTAAGCCAGTTCTTTTTCTTGGGCACCGGCTATACAGATAACGCATAAACTTATCCACAAAGAGAGTATTCTTTTCTTTATCATTTACCTATATTTTAATGATGTATATAATAACAAGAGGGTGTATCGAAAGTCTACAGTAACTCAAGACACACCCTCCCTTTATCCTCTTTTTACCTATTTTTTACCTTATAATTGGAAGGTGGTTAGTTTTCTTCCAAATATTTAATCAATTCCGCCTCGTTCCTAAAGGATTTCGTCCATTTAATAGTATAAGGTGTCACAGTATCCGAATAAACCATATCTGCAAGTTTTATTTTAACAGTCATATCAAATGACTTATCAGTAGGTATTGGATTTCCGGTGAAAGTTCCTTTAGTCAGATCCCAATAATAAACGGTACCATAATCTTTTTCAATAATTGAATGTGAGTTAAGTCCGTATTGATTACTTTTATCATTCACAAAAGACCCATAACCATTAGTAGGAGAATCGAATGTTATCGCTTTCTTCTCCGGCAATCCTTCTATTACAATTGCAATAACCGGATAATTACCTACATGCAATGTCAAATCGTTCTGTATATCTCCTCTGTATTTTTCACCAGATTTAGCAGGCGTCACAACCAAATTATCTCCATCATTTTTGTCTGTTGCACCACTCGTTATTACCGACCATTCGGTTCCTTTCGCATCAATAGCTCCTTCACTCGGCGGCATACCCGATTCTGTACGGAACAGTAGTGTCCCATATCCCGGATGATCACACCACATTGCATCCCCTTCCGGAGAGATTCTTGAGATAACCTGTTGCGTATACGGCATTTCCAGACCTTTACGAGTTACGTAATGATTGTAAGCAATCTCAAATACCGGTCGGAATTTTCCTCTATCGTCATCAGAGATATTATTCCATCTCACTCCTGTCACATCCGTGAAAGGTTCAAAAGGCACATCGTACCCGAGATTATACTTAGCTGTATATTCATACCCTTTCATAAGTCTGTTTTCCGATGCGCTCCAAAGCGTCTCGTTGCCCTGATTATAAGCAATTTCGCAGGCTTCTGCCAGATGTCCTATCCCCAGCATCGTGTGGTTCTGGTCGCGTCCGCTTTCCTGACACTGTCCGCTCTCCATAATATAGTTCGTCAAACTTCCGTTGTCGTGCCCCTCATAGAAAAACGTCACCGCTTCGTTATAGAAACTTTCGTCATCCAAAAAGATACCGAACGCCATAAAGGCCTTGATAGCAGCGGTTCCCCAGTTGCCGTTTGCATAAGGAGATTTGGCAAAGAAGTTTCTCAATACCGGAATAAATACGTTACGGAACATATTCTCCCAAGATTTGACATCCGTATCTGATACCGAAGGATAAGTATGTCTCATCAGTTCAGCGGCATTGGCAAGAAGAAATCCCTGCAAAGCAGCGCACAAGGGAGCGTCATTATCACTCATGTCGATCTCACGCAATGTGCCGGCATAAGCATTCAATATCTCAATCGACTTTTGAGCATGCGCTTCATTTTTGGTGATATTCCACATAAGAGCATTCAGATAGGCAGCTTTGTGATCCTCCTCGCTCTTAGTTTTGGTAGGATGAGGAGTCATATCTGGATTAAAACGAGCAATAGTTGTGAAAGGACCTTGAATTATATATGAAGCAGAGGCCAAAGAATTCTGCTGCAACAGTCTGTAACAGTCCACCGCTGGAGAAACATTCCCATTCACAAAGTTCTGCATTCGGGTAATGGAAGCTGTCGTGTGTAGAATACCGGGATGAACAAACTCCATAGAAGGTCCCACTTCCGTATAGTTGGGGTTCGGATTGGGCGGCGGAGGCGTATTATCTTCCTGACACGAAACAAACGTAAACAACAAGCATAATATCGGTAGTATATATTTCATTTTCATATGAATATCATTTTAAAGGTTCAACATTCGATTACCAACCCGGATTGTTACCCAATTCGTGACCATTGGACAAAGAGTTCAGCCACTGCAAAGGAATCGGACGCAATTTAAACTTATTCTCAAACGACTCTTGCGTCAAGGTAGTCTTGATTGTCCCACCATAGATGTTGGATACATCCCAGTTGTACTTCAACACACGTTCAGCCAGTTTGCCGGTGCGTTGCAAGTCGTTCCAGCGTGATCCTTCACCAAGGAGTTCCTTTGCTCTTTCGTCCAAAATATTATCTATCGTGACATTGGAATAACGAGAAAGCCCACCCTGCGGAGAATGTTTTTCAGCACGGGAAACAACGTAGTTAATATATTTTTCGGCATTAGCCTGATCGTTGTTATTCATCACTGCCGCTTCCGCCGCAATCAGACAAGTTTCCGCCAAACGGAAGAGATAGATATCACGCGTTCCCGAACCGGATTCGTCTTCCCTATACTCCGCGTTTCCATCTTTGAATTTCCAGATAGGAAGACAGGTACGAGAAGTTGAATTCGTCGTCTGATAAGCGTGTTTGTAGTAATCATCATTCGCCCAATTTGTGTCATCTCCCATCGGATAGTTGAACACTTTGTATCTTACTCCATTCTTGTCCGTTTCAGCCCAATACTTATATTCAGGATCGGTAGGTACCGGGAAATAGATAATCTTATCGCCTTTGGCGAACACTCCATCTACAGGAGTAGTACACTGGAACCAGTTCTTGCCTGCATCCTTTCCGTCTGTGGAAGTACTCGCATTACCATTCAAAGGACTCATAAAGGTCACAGAAGGACGTCTGTCTTTCTGCCAGTCATACATCATATAAGCAAATTTAGTAGGAATCGCCTCCACATGCATACTCGCATTACCATAATAACTGTCTTTGCCCAATCCCAGCCATCCGCCAATAGCATAAGGCATCATATACCATTGATTCCAGATATTGGTGTTGTAGTTAGCTCCGTCAGCAAAACCGATAGGGAAAATAATTTCATCGTTTATCTCATTCGACTGACGATGAACCATCGCATAGTCGTCCAACAGCTTATGTCCAGAATTAAGATATACATCTTCCGCATCCTTGAATGCGTTTTCAAAATCCTTCGGATCGGCATACTCTTCATAACCACGTGTCAGATAAGCCAACGCACGGATATGCTTCGCAGCAGCTTTGGACATGCGTCCGTAGTTGGAACCCATTTGACGCCAGGGAAGAACACTAATGGCTTCTTCCAAATCTGTAAAAATCTGCTGGTAGAAAGCGGCGCCATTCGAATACTCGACAGTATAGCTCGGCCCTTTGGACTCGTTGATTTTCAACGGTCCCTGTCCCCAGTTCCTCACAATCTCAAACAAATACCAGGCTCTCAACGCTTTGGCTTCAGCCACAAGCTGTGCCAACGCACTGGGTTCTATTCCATCAGGGTCGTCTGTCTTCAAAATGACACTCTTCGAACGATCAATAGCAGCATTTACATTATTCAATGCATTGAAATAAGAACTCCACATCGCATAAATCGTACCGTTATTTGACTGATAAGTAGTGGTATACTGATTCATTGCCGCTACTTCCGTCGGATAATTCTGTGTGAAGACATCCGTACCTTGTTGTGTAAATATCTGATAAGTAGTAGTATTATAGATATTTTTCAAGTTTGAGTAGCAACCTACAATCAGCCTCTCATATCCACCCTTTGTCTGATAGTATTTGTCCGCTGACTGACTGGAATGGTTCACTTCGTCCAGAAAATCAGAACAAGCAGTCATTCCAAAAGTAAATAACAGAAGCGTATACTTCAAATATCTTTTGTTTATCATAGATCTGTTTTTTTAAAATGAAATATTAACACCAAGTAAAGCATTCATAGTCATACCGTCCGTATCTCCAATGTTGGTAAGATCAGGCTGTTCGGGATCAAGACCTCTGAACTTCGTAAGAATGAAAGGATTCTGTACAGTCACATAGATGCGGGCGTTATCCAGTCCCCATTTTGACATCAGTCTCTTGTTCAAAGTATATCCCAGTGTGATATAGGAAACTTTCAGGAAGTCTGTTTTTTCATAAGCGATATTACCTCTGGAACCCATTTGTGAGGGACGTCCCATGGTATTCGAAGGATTCTCCGGCGTCCAGTAATTAGTCCGCAGATTGTTGAAGTTCTGGCTGTTCCATTCTAATGCGAAGTTCTCAAAGAAACGGTCGTACTGTGTGGCTCCTGCCTGGAAATACATGTGGAATGAAAAGTCGAAATCATAGATTTTGAACATATTTGTCATACCTCCTGTCCAGTCCGGTGTTCTCTTGCCGTCGATGATATAGTCATCGTCCGTCAGCTTGCCATCATTGTTATAGTCTTTAATCTTGAAGTTACCCGGTACACAACCATATTTTGCAGCCTCTTCTTCTTCTCCCAACTGCCATACGCCAATTGTATTTTGAGTCCAGTTCGTATCTACCGGCTTACCGATGAAACGCTTGTCAGAATAGCGTCCTCTCATGCCTTGCAGATGAATGGAATAATTGCTAAGATCTTCTTCGTCAGCCAGACTTACGATTTCGTTTTTGTTGTAAGCCAGGTTGATGGTCGTATTCCAGGCAAAGTTCTTGGTCATGATATTCGCGGTATTCAACTGCAACTCAAATCCGCTGTTTCTTACGGAACCTACATTCGAAGTAACCGATGAATAACCCAAATGAACAGGAATATTGCGTTTCATCAACAGGTCATTGGTAGTACGATTGTAGTACTCAATGTTACCCGAAATCCGTTGGTTTAAGAAACCGAAATCAAGACCTACGTTATATTCTGAAGTACGCTCCCAAGTCAGCATCGGATTGGCAATGTTGGCAGGAAGATTTCCCACGGAAGTAGACGTTCCGAACGGATAATATACAGACCCCGAAATGGTACCTTCGGATGCATAAGGAGACACAGAGTTGGTATTACCCGCCTGACCATAACTGAAACGCAGTTTCAGGTTGGACAACCAATCCAGATTCTTGGCAAAGTCTTCTTCAGTGATTCTCCACGCAATAGCTGCGGAAGGGAAAAGCGCCCATTTATTTCCTTCGGACAAACGTGAAGAACCATCATAGCGCAAGCTGGCTGTAAGCAAATATCTATCCATCAGCCCATAGTTGATTCTACCTACATAAGACATCATCGTCCACTGGCTGAAATTGGAAGTCAAGCTCTCGATAGCTCCCCCATTCAGGTTATACCAAAGTGAATTGAAAGACAAGTCCTTGCTTGCACCATACAATCTGTCGTACTGATACTTTTGAGCGGAGAACACTCCGGTCGCAGTAATAGAATGAACGGACTTCTTCCAAGTATAGTTCACAATATTATCCCAAATCCAACTCAATGAATTATCTTTCGTCGCATTCGCCTTAGCACCTTTGGCAGTTCCCTGCTGTGCCTTTGTCCACACTCCGATATAATCCCCCATGGAAGTCTGTGTAAAATAGGGAGAAAATGAAGAAGTGAGCTCCAAATTCTCAATAGGTGTTATTTTAAGATAAATATTGCTTTGCAGGTTGAGGCTCTTCACTTGCGAGCGCTGGTTTTGAGAAGTAACCAACGGATTGAAAAGATTATTGCCGGAATATTTCCATATCTCCTCACCTGTCACCAAGCTATCGGGATGTTGAGTAGGACGCATACGGAACACATCACGCAACAAGTCCCAGTTACCTTTTTCACGAATACTGTGAACCGCATACATACTTCCTCCGAAAGAAACATGCTTATTAATAGTGATGTCTATTACCGAACGCAAGTTGTAGCGTGTATATTCTTGCGGCTGAATCATACCATCTTCGAAATAATAGCCGCCAGAGAAACCGTATTTCACAGCTTCCGTGCCACCAATTGCCGACAAGCTATGGTTTGTCATAAAGGCAGGACTGGATACAGCGTCCAACCAATCGAAATATTTACCTTCTTTCACCGCCTGCAATTCGGACGGGTCGGTAAAAATTTGTTCGTCTCTCTTATAAATATAGTTGGGAGCTCCGCCACGGGTAGCCTCTCTCGCCAGCTGCACATATTCGTCACCGGACATCATATCGGGCAAGTTTGTATAAGATCTCACACCAACATAACCGTTATAGGAAATTTTCGGCTTACCAGTCTGTCCTCTTTTGGTCGTTACGATGATTACACCGTTTGCGCCACTGGAACCATAAATAGCCGTTGCCGAAGCATCCTTCAGGACGTCAATCTTTTCAATATCGTCCGGATTGACAAAATCCAGATTACCGCCGGGAACTCCGTCAATGACAATCAAAGGAGACGAAGAGGCAGTGATAGAGTTGATACCACGAATCTTTATATCGTAGCCTCCACCCGGTTTGTTATTCGAACGTGTGATGGTCACACCGGACAACTCTCCTTGCAACGCACCTGCGGAGTTCGTTTTTCCACCTCTAAGCAAAGTTGTATTGGAGACAGAAGCGACAGAACCAGTCAGGTCGGACTTCTTCACAGAGCCGTAACCTACCACCACTACTTCGTTCAATGACTTCGCATCTTCACGCAATACAACATTCAGAAAGTTTTGAGCGGATATTTTTATTTTTTGTGTCGTATAACCAAGATATGAGATTTCAACCTCATCTCCTGCTGCTACTTCCAAAGAGAAATTACCGTTCATATCCGTTATCACTCCCTTTTTTGTTCGGGGAACCATCACATTAGCCCCCACCACAGGAAGGTCTGCTTCATCTTTTACGATACCTGTTATCTTCTTTTCCGAACCGCTTGCGCGTCCGTCTTTGTTTGCAGAAGAGACGTTAGGCTTTTTAGCCAGAATGATATGACGTCCTTTAATGGTATATGACAGGTTGGTCTTACTTGCAACCGCATCCAGGACATCTTTCAAGGAACTGTTCGTTTGATTAATTGTGATTCGTTGTTGCTTGTTGATTTCGTCCGAATCATAGAAAAACAAATAGTTGGTCTGCTTTTCTACCATTCGTAACACAGTCTCAAGTTTTTCATTTTTTACTGATATCGATATTTTCTTTTCCTGCGCATACACGTTACCAACTATGCCCTGCAGAATAAATAACAACAAAACAGCAAAGGTTATTTTTGTATTTTTTATGCTTCTTTTTAGGGCAAACCCATAGACAATAGGCTGTTTATTCATACATTTGTAAGTTTTAAGATTAAATACTATTCCGTTCGAAGGAAGTTTAATTTAGGAGATGCGTGCATCTCTCGGAGAGAAGAGGATTCGCCAAAATCTTCTTCTCTTTTTTTAAGGCTAACTACTGTTCATAATAATGTTTTATTAGATTATACGGCTCAATTAATTATCACTTGCCGATTATTAATACTATATCGAATCGGGATTGAAATATTAATTATATCCAAAATGTCTTTGATGTTTTGCCCCCGATAGAAAGTCCCGGTAAACCGACGTTCTTTCAACTTATCAGACTGTATCCGGAAACTGACACCGTATATATTTCCCAATCGGGCTAATATACCTTCAAGATTCTCTTCATGGAAATAGTAATAACCGGAAATCCATGAGGTGTAAAGAGCCGCATCTACTTGGGTCACTTTATAAGTACCTTTGTTTTTGTGATATATATATTGTTGATTCGGAGTTAAAACGGTTGAAGAACTGACCCTCTCACTAACCAAACGAATGGAACCTTCCAATAATGTGGTGGTTACCACGGAATCAGACGGATAAGCGTCAACATTAAATTTCGTCCCTAAAGCTTCTATTTCCTGCCCGTTCACAACTACGATAAAAGGCTTGTCTTTCTGCTTGGCTACATTAAAGAAAGCTTCTCCTTCCAGATAAACAACACGCTTTTCTTTTCCATATTGCGGATCATAGCGGAAGTTAGTCTGACTACCCATGCTGATTTCTGTGCCGTCTGGCAAAACAACTTTATCGGCTACGATTCCATCGCCACCAACATATCGGGCAACAGGTACGGAAGAAGCATCACCCAACCACCAAAAGAGAACGGAAGTAAAAGCAACAGCTATCACCGCCACCGCTGCATAAGCCTGAATTTTCCGGAAGAGAGTGTATATTTTCCTCGGAGCCTGTTTCTGTTTCTTTTCCAGTAACCGCTGCCAGCTCTTATCCATATCGATATCATTTCCTTTAGACAAGCAAGCATCATAGACCATCTTTGCCTCAAAAAAGATCTTTTTATTTTCAGGCGTTTCATTCACCCAATCATAAAACTGATTGATCTCTTTCTCATTCAACGAGCCTTTCAAAAATCCTATTATTAAATCTGAAGTCATGCTTTCCATATATAAATAGATACTATTTTCCTATTTTTATATATGTAACGAGCAATCAGCAGGAATTACTCACCGACTTCTTTATTTTTTTGAATTTTATTTTCCGGGACTACGAAGAATAGAAATAAATCAGCACTAAACGAACATGAATAGATAGACGAAAGCAGTCTGAAGCTCTTTCCGTAAGAAAAGTAATGTTCTGTATAATTGGTTTTCCACTGTCCGGGTGGATAAGTTTAATCTCTCGGCAATTTCCGCCGCTTTAAGTCCTTCCATATAAGATAACAGGAAGATTTCACGTCTCTTTTCGGGCAGTTTATTTATTTTTGCCATCACATGTGCCATTAAGTCTTTCCTCATAAACAATTAATCAGCACCGTCATAAAAACTCAACTCATCTAATTTGAGCTGAATAGCACGCTTGTCGGCAACCTCCTGTTCCAAACTAATACGACGCAAATGATCTATACAAGCATTTCGGACAGCAACAAACAATATATTTTTAACCTCTGATTCTGATAACAGAAACACTTGTTTGTCCCATATTCTAAGAAATACATCATGGACAATATCTTCCGCAAAGAAAGGAGAAATAAACTTCCCCGCAAAACGCAACAACATAGGTGCATATTGCATATACAGTTTCTGATAATTGCTTATATCATTCACATGTTCATCTTTCATTTTAGTATTCTACAAGGCCAAAGTCTATTAATAATCTATTATCAGAGAAAGCAGAATTCATCTTATTGCTGGCGACAAAAATAGATATATTCTCGTTATAAACAAAAAAAGATGAGAATCGTTTTTCTTTCACCCTGACTATATATTCATAGAATATGCAATAAACTCAAAACGTTGCAAATTTCCGTCCTCATTTGCCCTGTTTACATAAATAAAAACTATCTTTGCGTTTCAGAATCCCGAAAGACGAAAAGAAATGGAGCAAATAGACAACCTAAAAGAGCTTATCAATCAGGGGGATGTGGACACAGCGATTAAGCAATTGGACCAGCTTCTCCAAGACAGTTCTGTCGAAAAAGAGAAAGATACTCTTTACTATTTACGGGGAAATGCCTACCGAAAGAAAGGAGATTGGAAGCAGGCACTGGACAACTACCAGTATGCTATCGAGATCAACCCGGACAGTCCTGCCGTTCAGGCTAGGAAGATGGCAATAGATATCCTCAACTTCTACCACAAGGATATGTTCAATCAATAAAAGAGATGTATAATCAATAACCGTACTCAAAGATAACGTAATAAAATAAAGATTATGGCAAAAATCAAAGGAGCAATCGTAGTCGACACGGAGCGTTGCAAAGGATGCAACCTGTGTGTAGTGGCGTGTCCGCTCGATGTAATCGCCCTCAATAAAGAGGTAAACATGAAAGGCTATAACTATGCCTGGCAAGTGAAGGAAGATACCTGTAACGGATGCAGCTCGTGTGCAACGGTTTGTCCGGACGGATGTATTTCAGTGTATAAAGTAAAAGTAGAATAAAAGAAAAGAATATGGCAGAAGAAGTTGTATTAATGAAAGGAAACGAAGCCATCGCCCACGCAGCTATCCGTTGCGGTGCCGACGGTTACTTCGGTTATCCTATTACTCCCCAATCGGAAGTGTTGGAAACGCTTGCCGAACTGAAACCGTGGGAAACAACCGGCATGGTAGTACTCCAGGCGGAAAGTGAAGTGGCAGCTATCAATATGGTATATGGAGGTGCAGGTAGCGGAAAGAAGGTAATGACCTCCTCTTCAAGTCCGGGTGTGAGCTTGAAACAAGAAGGAATCTCTTATTTGGCCGGTGCCGAACTTCCTTGTCTGATTGTGAATGTAATGCGTGGCGGTCCCGGACTGGGAACTATCCAACCTAGTCAGGCTGACTACTTCCAGACAGTAAAAGGTGGTGGTCATGGAGACTACAAACTGATTGCCCTCGCTCCGGCATCCGTACAGGAAATGGCGGATTTCGTAGCATTAGGATTCGAACTGGCTTTCAAATACCGTAATCCGGCTATTATCCTTGCCGACGGTGTGATCGGTCAGATGATGGAAAAGGTTGTTCTTCCTGCACAAAAGCCACGCCGCACGGAAGCAGAAATAATTGAACAATGTCCATGGGCTGCTACCGGAAAAGCAAAAGACCGCAAACCGAATATTATCACTTCCCTTGAATTGAAACCGGAAGCCATGGAAATCAACAACCTCCGTTTTCAAGCTAAATATCGTGAAATTGAAGAAAATGAAGTACGCTTCGAAGAGATCAACTGCGAAGATGCAGAGTATTTGATTATCGCATTCGGTTCAATGGCACGTATTGGCCAGAAAGCAATGGAACTAGCCCGTGAAAAAGGAATTAAAGTAGGTATCCTTCGCCCGATTACACTGTGGCCGTTCCCAACCAAAGCAATTGCTGCATACGCTGATAAAGTAAAAGGTATGCTCGTTACGGAACTAAATGCCGGACAGATGATTGAAGATGTCCGTCTCGCTGTTAACGGTAAAGTAAAGGTAGAACATTTCGGACGTCTAGGTGGCATCGTTCCCGATCCGGATGAGATTGTAACTGCCTTGAAAGAAAAAATAATCAAATAACGAAACAATGAATCCCGATAAAATAAGAAACGTACTGAACATCCTATTTATGATATTGGCTGTTGCAGCCATCATCACCTACTTTGTAGCAAAAGATGATTTCAAAATGTTTATCTACGTATGCGGCGCGGCAATCTTTGTCAAGCTGATGGAGTTTTTTATACGGTTCACCAACAGATAAGGAGATGAAGTTATGACTAAAGAAGAAATAATCAAACCCGAGAATCTGGTTTACAAAAAACCGACTCTGATGAACGATAACGCCATGCACTACTGCCCGGGTTGCAGTCACGGTGTGGTACATAAACTCATTGCCGAAGTCATTGAGGAAATGGGTATGGAAGATAAAACTGTGGGAATCTCTCCGGTGGGATGTGCAGTGTTTGCCTACAACTATCTCGATATTGACTGGCAGGAAGCAGCACACGGACGTGCTCCTGCTGTGGCAACTGCTGTGAAACGCCTGTGGCCGGACCGTCTTGTTTTCACTTATCAGGGTGACGGTGACTTGGCTTGTATCGGTACAGCCGAAACAATCCACGCTTTGAACCGTGGTGAAAATATCACGATTATCTTTATCAATAATGCGATCTATGGTATGACAGGCGGCCAGATGGCTCCGACTACACTGGTAGGCATGAAAAGTTCGACTTGTCCTTACGGACGTGACGTTGAACTTCACGGTTACCCATTGAAGATTACTGAAATCGCAGCCCAACTGGAAGGAACTGCTTACGTAACCCGTCAGTCCGTACAATCCGTACCGGCTATCCGCAAGGCTAAGAAGGCAATCCGCAAGGCTTTTGAGAACTCCATGAACGGTAAAGGTTCCAACCTGGTAGAAATCGTTTCCACTTGTAGTTCAGGCTGGAAGATGACTCCGGAGAAGGCGAACAAATGGATGGAAGAACACATGTTCCCATTCTATCCGCTGGGTGATTTAAAAGATAAAGAATAACGCTAAAAGTCAACAGAACAATGAAAGAAGAAATAATTATAGCAGGATTCGGTGGACAAGGCGTATTGTCTATGGGTAAGATTCTGGCATATTCCGGTTTGATGGAAGGCAAAGAAGTGACCTGGATGCCGGCATACGGTCCCGAACAACGAGGTGGAACAGCCAACGTTACAGTTATTGTAAGCGATGACAAAATATCCTCACCGATTCTTAGTAAATACGACGCTGCCATCATTCTGAATCAGCCTTCACTCGAAAAGTTTGAAAGCAAAGTGAAACCCGGCGGTATCCTGATTTATGACGGTTACGGAATTATCAACCCTCCTACCCGTAAGGATATTAAGGTATATCGTATCGACGCAATGGATGCAGCCAACGAGATGAACAATGCCAAAGCATTCAACATGATCGTACTTGGCGGATTATTGAAGCTTCGCCCCATCGTAACGTTGGAGAATGTTATCAAAGGATTGAAGAAAACCCTGCCGGAACGCCACCATCACTTGATTCCTATGAACGAGGAAGCTATCAAGAAAGGGATGGAGTTAATCCGTGAGGTTTAATAAATTAAAAATTGAGAATTGAGAATTAAGAAATAATTGCTCGCCAAGTAAAGGATGCAACATATTTTTCAATTCTCAATTCTCAATTCTCAATTAAAGTAAGTATCTTTGCCTCCAATTATGAGACGAATCTTACTATTATATATAATCTTTTCCGTTATAGGTTTGACAACTGTCCATGCACAGTTCGATAATGGTCGCCAGAGAGTGGACGAAAACGGATACGACCAATACGGTAACCAGGTGGACCCTGCCATGATTCCGGACAGACTGGATAGTGCAAATGTAGAAGTACAGGGTTTACCTCCAAAGTTGTATATGTGGCGTATCAAGAACCAGTTGGGCGACCGGACTATCATCCCGGCAGATACAGCCTTTCATCATTTCCAGAATTCAAACCTGACTGAAGGACTTACCGGACATTATAATTATCTGGCCAATATGGGTTCTCCCCGTATGTCACGCATCTTCTTTGACCGCCGTGACCCAGAGCCGACTATTTTCATGAAGCCTTTCTCCAGTTTCTTCATTCGTCCTACGGAATTTAATTTCACTAACAGTAACGTACCTTATACGAATCTGACGTATCACAAAGCCGGTAATAAAGTGAATGGGGAAGAGCGTTTCAAATCTTACTTCTCTGTCAATGTAAACAAGAAACTGGCTTTCGGATTTAATGTAGACTACCTATACGGACGAGGATATTACAATAATCAGAATACGGCGTACTTTAATGCAGCAGTTTTCGGTAGCTATATCGGCGACAAATATCAGATGCAGGCTATATACAGCAATAATTACCTGAAAACAAATGAAAACGGAGGTATTGAGGACGACCGCTATATCACTGCACCGGAAGAAATGGCGCAAGGTCAAAGAGAATATGAATCAACCAATATTCCTACCGTACTAAGTGCAACGACCAACCGCAACCATGACTTTTATGTCTTCCTGACCCAACGATATAATCTCGGATTCAGTCGTGACATACCACAGGCTGAAAATGACACCACTCCCGTCAAACAGGAGTTTGTCCCCGTTACCAGTTTTATACACACCATCCAAGTGGAACGGGCACGGCATAGCTTTAATTCTAATGACGACATGCGTGAAAAAAATTATTATCAGAATACTTACTTTGATACGGATAATCCTAATGTCAGAGACAGTACCACCTACGTCGGAATCAAAAACACCATAGGTATTGCGTTACTTGAGGGATTCAATAAATATGCCAAAGCCGGATTGACTGCATTTGCTTCCTATAAAATCAGCAAGTATACACTGATGAATATGGAAGGAAATCCGTTGCCTGATAAATACAACGAAAATGAAATATTTGTTGGAGGCGAATTATCCAAACGTGAAGGGAATGTGCTTCATTACCACGCTATCGGTGAAGTGGGATTGGCAGGAAAAGCAATCGGACAATTCAATGTAAAAGGAGATATTGACCTGAACTTCCCGTTGTGGAAAGACACCGTCAGTCTTATAGCCCGTGGTGAAGTCAGCAATAAACTTGCTCCTTTCTATATGCGCCATTATCATTCCAAGCATTTCATGTGGGACGACGATATGGACAAGGAATTCCGTACCCGTATTGAAGGGGAATTGAGCATTGCACGTTGGAGGACACGCCTGAAAGCAGGAGTTGAAAATATCAAGAACTATACTTACTTCAACCAGGAAGCAAAACCGGAACAGAACAGCGGAAGTATACAGGTATTATCTGCTAGCCTTAATCAGGACTTCAAGCTAGGAATCTTCCATCTGGACAATGAGGTGACCTGGCAGAAATCCAGTGACCAGACTGTACTTCCTTTACCTGATCTCTCGCTATATCATAACTTCTATATGCAGTTCAAACTGGCGAAGAAAGTACTTAGTGTGCAATTGGGAGCCGACGTGCGTTATTTCAGCAAATACAATGCACCTGCCTATATGCCGGCCATTCAGAATTTCCACCTGCAACCGACAGACGATCAGGTACAGATAGGAGGTTATCCGATTGTGAATGTATATGCAAACTTACATTTAAAGCGTACACGTTTCTATGTAATGATGTATCACGTGAACCAGGGCATGAGCAGTCCGAATTACTTTCTGTCTCCTCACTACCCCATCAACCCACGTGTGCTGAAATTCGGTCTTTCATGGAATTTCTATGATTAACAAAAACTATACGACTTATGGTATCACGCCCCAAATTGAGACTGTTCAGATATTTAGTGCCAGTGATTATTGTATTGGCATTTATCTTCTCTTTCCGTCAATGCGGTAAGCAAGAAAAACCTGCGGGACATCCGCGTGATTATGCTGCCATTGCCAAGGAGGGTATCATACGTGTAGCTACCGAATATAATTCCATCAGTTTTTATGTAGACAGTGACACCGTTTCCGGTTTTCATTACGAACTGATACAGGCATTCGCCCGGGACAAAGGACTCAAAACCGAAATAACACCTATTATGAGTTTCGAAGAGCGGTTGGAAGGATTAAGCGAGGGACGTTATGACGTGATTGCTTATGGCATATTAGCCACCAGCAAGTTAAAAGACTCTCTGCTTCTCACCTCTCCCATTTTCCTCAACAAGCAAGTGCTGGTGCAACGCAAAGAAATTGGAGAGAATGATTCACTCTATATCCGCACCCAACTGGATTTAGCCCAGCGAACACTTCATGTCGTAAAAGGCTCCCCCTCTATTTTGCGTATTCAGAATCTAGGCAATGAGATCGGAGATACTATCTACATCAAGGAGATTGATAAATACGGTTCCGAACAATTGATATCAATGGTAGCGCATGGAGACATCGACTATGCCGTTTGCGACGAAAGTATCGCACTGGCGGCAGCAGATTCGTTGCCGCAAATAGATATTAATACAGCCATCAGCTTCACGCAGTTCTACTCATGGGCAGTCAGCAAACAATCACCCGTTTTACTCGATAGTTTGAATACATGGCTGGATAAATTCCAAAAAGAGAAAGAATACCAGAAGATTTATAAAAAATACTATGACAAAGAATAACCTCATCACTTTACAGGTCAGAAGAAAACAATCAAAAACAGAATGTAAGATGGATATATTCATGTCTATTTCCAGAAATAAACTCCCAAAGACTTGACTTTCGCTTTCGAATGTCGTATCTTTACAGAGTTAATGATAAAGTAGTTTCAATTAAACTACACGCAAAGGAGGGAATCGCGATTCTCTCCTTTCTTTTTATCCATCCGGGAAAAACCTCTCCCCGCCCCGGCTTTTCCTTGCGCTTTGCCCGGTGGTTATGGTTCTTCAGCCGGAGGATCAGCAGTGTTCACCTTACTTCTTACCGAAATGGAGTATATATCCGCCCCCAACGGACGTTCTGTTTGCCAGAAACAGAGCCTCTGTTCAGGTAAAACAGAGCCTCTATTGAAATAAAACGTAATGTCTGTTTTACCACTGTCTCTGCTAAGTTAATAATCAATAAAGTTGCTCTTGACAAAAAATAGCTTTATCTTTGGGGTTTGTTTAAGCAGACACAATAGGTATATATTATGAGTGAAAAGATTATCAAATGGGGCTTCATTGGTTGTGGAGAAGTAACCAAGACCAAAAGCGGTCCCGCTTTCCAGAAAGTAGAACATTCGGAAGTCGTAGCCGTGATGAGTCGTGACGGTGCGAAAGCGAAAGCGTATGCCAAAGAGAGAGGAATCAAAAAATGGTATGACGATGCACAAGAACTGATCGATGATCCGGAAGTAAATGCCATCTACATTGCCACTCCTCCTTCCTCACATGCTACGTATGCCATTATGTCCATGAAAGCAGGCAAACCTGCCTATATTGAGAAACCAATGGCTGTGACGTACGAAGAATGCACGCGCATCAACCGCATATCCAATGAAACGGGAGTTCCCTGTTTCGTTGCTTACTATCGCCGTTATCTCCCCTATTTCCAGAAAGTAAAGGAACTGGTAGAGAACGGTACTATCGGTAATATTATCAATGTGCAAATTCGTTTTGCCCAGCCGCCACGCGATCTGGATTACAATCGTGACAACCTTCCCTGGCGTGTGCAGGCTGACATTGCCGGAGGTGGCTACTTCTACGACCTTGCTCCGCATCAAATTGATTTGTTGCAGGATATGTTCGGTTGTATCCTCGAAGCAAGCGGTTATAAGAGCAATCGGGGTGGACTTTATCCTGCTGAAGATACATTAAGCGCCTGTTTCCAATTTGATAGCGGATTGGTTGGTAGCGGTTCCTGGTGTTTCGTAGCCCATGACTCTGCCCGCGAAGACCGTATTGAAATTATCGGTGACAAGGGAATGATTTGTTTCTCTGTCTTTACTTATGAGCCTATCGGCTTACATACCGAAAAAGGACGGGAAGAAATCTGTATCGGTAACCCGGAACATGTGCAACAACCTCTTATTCAGGCAGTGGTCGATCACTTGTTAGGTAAGTCCGTTTGCTCCTGCGACGGAGAAAGTGCAACGCTCACTAACTGGGTAATGGACAAGATATTAGGTAAACTATAACCCGAAAAAAAGCAAAAAAAAGTATCATTTTCTTGCGAAGTTTACTGATACTGTTAAAAAATTAATAGGAATATTCCATTGTATATTGTTAGTTTTTTCTATCTTTGTAAAAAGAAGCAAAGGGAAAATGAAACTAACAATATATTTTTTGTGCCATGACTAGAGAAGACTTAATGCGGAAAGCAATCGAGCTCTCCAAAGAAAATGTTGAAAATGGTGGAGGTCCTTTCGGTGCTGTGATTGCCACGAAAGAGGGGGAAATAGTTGCAACAGGAGTAAATCGTGTTACGGCATCTTGTGACCCCACTGCTCATGCCGAAGTGAGTGCGATACGTGCCGCAGCTGCCAAACTCGGTACTTTTAATCTTAGCGGATACGAAATCTATACTTCCTGCGAACCTTGTCCCATGTGTCTCGGTGCGATTTACTGGGCGCGATTGGATAAAATGTACTATGGAAACAATAAGACCGATGCCAAGAATATTGGCTTCGACGACTCTTTTATCTATGACGAACTGGAACTGAAGCCTGAAGACAGAAAGCTTCCTTCCGAAATCTTATTGCATAATGAAGCCCTTACTGCCTTCAAAGCCTGGGCGGCCAAAGAAGACAGAGTAGAATATTAAAAAACCTCTCACTATTATTAACCTATTAATTACCCCTCAAATGAAAAGAAAAAGCCTTTTATTTGTTATGGCATCAGTATGCCTGTTCAGTTGTCAACAGCAAGAAGAACTGCAAGATCCCAGTAAAGAAGTGATCGACTTTTCTACTTCTATTGACCAAAGTATCAACAATGCTCTTACTCGTAACAGCAGTAGTTTGACACTTCCGTTAAAGAACAATTTCGCTGCCGGAGATGTCATCTCAATGTCCGTTGCCGAGCAGGATTATCATCCATTTGCCATAGGTATGGATAGCCAGACCTGGAACGAGGCAGGCACCGATTCGGAAACGGTTACTTTCTATGCTCATTATCCTGAATTGACCGACGAAGCAGCTACTACCAGATCATTGAGCAGCCGCTATCGTGAAATCAAGGGTGGCTTAGAATATTTGTTCGGTACAGCCCAAGCCAACAAAGGTTCTAAGAATGTTGCTCTTGCATTCAAGAGAATGACAACGCCCGTCGTTCTGCTCGACGAGAACAACCAGCCGTACGAAGGTAGAGCAATCGTTAAACTGTTCTTGAAGAACAAAGGTGTACAGGACTTGTTCAGCGGCAAAATCGAAGCTGACCCCAATGCAAAACCGGAATACATTGATATTCGGAAAGTATCTGAAGGTATCTTGACTAACTTGATTCCACAGATCATCAAAGCCGGCGAGAAAATAGGAACGGTTATCCTGGAGGACGGTAAAGAAGAACCTATCATCGCAGAGGAGGACATTACCATAGAAGCCGGAACTCCTGTTGCGGTAAAAATGTACGCAAGACGCGGAATCATTGACGAACGAACTCCACTATTCAGATAAGACTAAAGAATAAAAAGTGATACTAATAAAAATCCCCGGAACCGCTGTAGACACTCAGCATTCCAGGGATTTTTTACACACAAAAGTTATTATTGAAATTGAAAACTGTCTCTTTATTAGATTAGAAGCGCATACCTACGGTAAACAACACTTGACTGCGTGTATTCGTAACTTTCGTTGCTTCTGGTGAACCAATGATTGTACTACCATCTTCATCTGTAAATCCATTCACAAACGGATAGAAGTTTTCTTTATATGTAGAGTATTTATAAGCTAAATCAGCATAAAACATTGATCCGCGATAACCAATACCCAATGTATAATTACTCATTGATTTAGAATTGGCAAAGTCTGTATCTGTCTGAATAGAGTTAATAGCCAAATCTTTGAAAGCATCTTGATGGAAAGCCGCAGTACTATAATTATATCCTGCCCTAAAAGCAAACTGTGGAATCACTTTATACTCCAAACCAAGACGAACAGTACTAACCCCTTTCAACATAGATGTCGTACTATTTTCAAATTCATAAGCAGAAGAATTACCTTCGGTATCTTTAAATTTCATGGAAGAATAATCTTGATACTCATACTCTGCTCCCAAAGCCAAACTCTTACCCACCGTATATCCTAAACTTACATTATAAGTCCAAGGAGTTTGAAAATCGAAAGGAAGAATCATATCCCCTTTTCCCGGAAGATTATCCCATGATCTCACGTCATATCCTTTTATTTCTCCAGTTACAACATCCATCACATCCGATATAACTTGTGCACTCGTTTTATAATCCAAACTATAGAATATTGGCGTATGTATAGCTAATCCAACTCGAAAAGGCGAATATTCAAAAGGACGAATAATAGCCCCCAACTTCACGTCAAAGCCAGACCCCTTTATTCTATTCCAACTCTGCAAACTATATCCTTCATCGTTTCCATAATCCTCATCATAAAAAGTATACTTATTATAATCTACAGAATAAGCACCCAGCGTCAACCCTAAATATACCCGATCATTAAAATTAAACGATACATTAAAATCATATTGATCAATTCCTCCGCGTTCTTCTGAATGAAAATTTGCATATCCATTATCTAACATTCCTTCAAAATGTCCAGGAGAGATATAAAGAGGATTACCATTTATATCCTTATACTGTACCTCCTTCCCTTGTTCATCCTTATAGGTATAAGGAATATTGTTTACCCCTCCTGTTTTGTCATGTATTGTAATATCTCTAATCAGCCCAGCATCAGCTCCAAGAATAGAAAGCCACCCAATACCATTATCCGTATAAGGCGAATCTCCCCATTTTTCAATGCCAGCTGCTTGAGATGCCATTAGATAGGTTTGGGAGTAAAGCCCCAAATTACCTTCCATGCGCATGTTGTTATTAAATGATTTCGCTTTATGATAGTTAAAACCGAAATTCACAAAACGCAGCGGAGTTTCATTACCAATCTTCGAAGAAAACACAAACCCGATGTTATTAAAATCTCCTTTAGTTAAATCGGAATTAAACTTTTTCCCCAAATACTGACTTTCATTCCCATAAAGAGAAAACCCAAATGAAGTCATTACATCACTACTACGATAAAGACCAATACCTGCCGGATTAGTCCCCATTGTAGATATGTCTCCTCCAAGAGCCCCCATAGCTCCACCCATACCCACAAATCGAGCAGTTCCATTTAAATCTTTTCCTGTTAATTTGGCACCATCATATATCGTTTGTGCCATTCCCCAAGGCGCTATCATCAACATCCCTAGAGCAATTAAAACACTTATCTTTTTCATTCTTGTAAAACCGTTTAATTAATACTTATCTTCTGGCACTGCCACTACGAGAGGAGCCTCCACCTGATGATGACCTAGAAGAACCACCACTCGAATAACTGCCCCGAGAACTACTACCACCTGACGAAGCTGGAGAATAACTACGTGAAGAAGAACGAGAAGTACCATAGGAAGAAGAACGGGTATTACTATTATTCGCTGGAGAATAACTACGCGGTGCTTCTGAACTACCACGACTATAAGTTGATCTTGCACTACTGCTCCTAGTAGTGGTTCCGGACGAACGCGAATAACCAGAAGAACCAGTCGAACGGGAAGATGAAGAACTTCCGCTACTTCTAGTACTACTTGGACGAGAATAAGTAGCACTGCTACGACTACTTGAGCCACTGCGTTCACCTGAAGTCCGTGTACCCACTACACGCCTGGAAGTAGTTCCCCTGCTATAAGTAGAACCAGAAGAACGAACAGAACTACCTTCTGAACGAACTGCAGAGCCTCCCCGAACAGAAGAACCACTGGAACGAACGGCACTCGAACCATAACGACGAACAGTGGAAGGATTCCTGTAACTGCTTTGTCCGGAAGAACGACGGTTTGTATAGGTAGGACCTGTCCAATGACCGCTTCCACCTCCGCCCCAGCCCCAGCTAGGACCACCGTGCCAGTGGTGATGATGTCCCCAATAGCCACCGCCATACCAGCCACCCCAGTGGCCGCCATACCAGCCGCCCCAATAACCCGGAGAATATCCCCAAGCGTAGTAAGGACGATTCCATCCCCAGCCATAGTTCCATCCCCAGCCGTAAGAGCCATAACGCCAATCCCACCAGAGTGGATTACTGAATGTCGGGAACGCATAAGCATACATACCGTCGGTATATACATTCCAGTCCCATGAATTCGGACCGTAAACTACATCCCAATACAACGGGCTGCTGATGCTGATAGCAAAACGAGGATTGCGGAAACGGATGATACGTTCAGCGTATTCATAGTCGTCTTCCGTACCATTGAATTCGCCTGTCACCCATTCTCCGTCCAAATCCGGATTAGATTTTTCTTTTATATATAAGGTATCATTATCCATTACGAATTCATTATCACGTGCATCGTAACGGCGGTTATATTCATCCACATCCCGTGTTCTTCCCTTACGGTCCTGAACCACTACTGTAGTACCCGGTGAAGTATAGATGTTGGTCACCTGTTTCTTCGTTTCCTTCTTAACCGGAGTTTCTTTCTTCTCCTGTTTGTCTTTTGAAGGAATGAAGTAAAGGTCGTCATCAACGCTTTGTGCCATCAAGCCTATCGGGAGGCACAAGGCAAATAGCAAGAAATAAACAATCTTTTTCATATCATCTCGGTTTATGTAATTACTTAAACTTATTCATGTTACAAAGATAAGGAAGAGATTTTTCGTCCGAGGGAGATTTTCCCCAAAGGATAATAGGGAAATCCCTATTTCTAACTATCTTTGTCCATTATTCACCAGAATTAAAAACAACTATGAAGTATTTTGAGTTCACATTCCGCACCCACCCTTGCACAGAAATCGTCACTGACGTACTGGCTGCCGTACTGGGTGAAGTCGGGTTTGAAAGTTTTGTTGAGTGTGAAGGCGGACTGACCGCATATATCCAACAGACAATCTGTGATGAAAACGCCATCAAGATTGCCATCACCGAGTTCCCCCTACCCGATACGGATATTACTTATACATACACCGAAGCGGAAGATAAGGACTGGAATGAAGAATGGGAAAAGAATTTCTTTCAACCCATCATTATCGGAAACCGATGTGTGATTCACAGCACTTTCCACCAAGATATTCCCAAAGCGGAATATGACATTGTCATCAATCCTCAAATGGCCTTCGGAACAGGACACCACGAGACTACCAGCCTCATCATTGAAGAATTGTTGGACAGCGAATTGAAAGATAAATCTCTGCTCGATATGGGCTGCGGAACTTCAATTCTTGCCATCCTCGCACGTATGCGGGGCGCACGCCCCTGTACAGCCATCGACATTGATGAATGGTGTGTACGAAACTCCATCGAAAATATCGAATTGAACCACGTAGACGATATTGCCGTTTCACAAGGAGATGCCTCGTCGCTTACAGGAAAAGGACCTTTCGACGTTATCATCGCCAACATCAACCGGAATATATTACTGAATGATATGAAGCAATATGTTGCCTCCATGCATACGGATTCCGAACTCTATATGAGTGGATTTTACGTAGACGATATTACCGCCATCCGCGAAGAAGCGGAAAAGAACGGATTGACTTTCGTTCATTATAAAGAGAAGAATCGCTGGGCAGAGGTGAAGTTTGTTTATAAAGGATAAGAGTCCTGATGGATGTAGAAAAAATAGTGACGGTATATGCTTGGGATAGTGACGCTATCCCAAGCATATACCGTCACTATTTGTATCGGATAGCGTCACTATCTTATAAGGAGAAACAAAGTTGTTACGCGAACTCTTTCTTTAGCTGTTGACACCATGCTTTTATTTTCTTTTCCGCCTGCTCGGACTGATTATCCAAATCGACAACTAAACCGCACCACTGCTCACCACGCAAAGCTTTGGAACGTTCGAAAGTATAACCTTCGGAAGAAGTAAAACCAACTAAAGTAGCCTCATCTTCTTCAAATACCTCCGCCAACAGACCGATTCCATCTGCAAAATTCTCCGGATAGCGTATCTGATCTCCCAGACCGAAAATAGCAACCTTCTTACCTTTTAATTTCATTGTCCGGAGTTCCGGCAACAGTTCGTCCCAATAAGTAGGAAGTTCTCCATCAAACCAAGTGGAAGCACCCACAATGAAGCAGTCATAAGCAGCAAAGTCATTTTGCCAAGCCTGTTCAATAGGCACTGTCTCTATCTTTTCCTTACCGAATTCTTTCTGTATTTTCTCTGCCACCCAACTCGTTCTTTCGGCTTTGGTAGCATAAAATAAACCTATCTTTTTCATAATCCACACTATTTAATATTCCAATAATCTCCGGGCAGCCTCGTATATCTTGGCCTCATCCGGCAAAATTTCCTTTTCCAAAATCGGATTAAAACCGACAGGAGTAAAAGTAGAACCGACACGCTGCACCGGTCCATCGAGATAGCGGAACATCTCTCCACTAATCATAGCAGCAAGCTCCGCACCAAAACCGGAGAATACTTTATCTTCATGAACCACCAATGCCTTGCTCGTTTTCTTGACCGATTCGAATATCGCCTCTTTATCCAACGGAATCAAGGAGCGAATATCAATGACTTCCACTTTCCAGCCACCTTCTTTTTCCAATCGTTCTGCTGCGTGCAGACAGAAATGGGTGGTATTGCCATAGGTAATAATGCTTAAATCTGATCCCTCACGACGAATACGTGCTTTTCCGAAAGGTACTTCAAAATCTTCCGGCACTACTGCCGCTGCTTCTACCGAATTATACAATGCTTTCGGTTCAAGGAACAGCGTGAAGCCTTTGGATCGCATACTGGTACGAAGTAATCCGGCAGCATCATCCGCAAAAGACGGGCAGACAATACGTGCCCCCGGTAAAGTGGTCAAAGCTCCCTCCAGGTTTTGAGAATGATACAAGCCTCCACCGATATAGCCACCGGAAGCCAGACGCAGAGTTATATTCGGAGCGAATTTCCCATTGCTACGCCAGTACTCATGTGTACACTCCACATATTGTTCTACGGCAGGCCAGAAATAATCGGCAAACTCCGCTCCCTCAATCACCACATGAATTTTAGGATCAAAGCGACTCATTCCATTGGCGGTGCCTACAATATAATCTTCCGCAATCGGTGCACTGAATACACGGGCTTCGCCGAATTCCTGCTGCATACCTTTGGTTACATTAAACACGCCTCCTTTTTCCCTGTTTGCCACATCCTGTCCCCAAATAAAGGTATCGGGATTATAGCGGAATTCAGCTTTCAATGTTTCATTAATGGCATTGACCAGAAAAGTCTTCTCCCCTTCCGCCTCATGTGTACCATCTTTATATTTCTGTGGCTGATAAGGTTCGGGCATTACAAAATCATAAATGCTTTTAGGATCGGGATCGGGAGCAGCCAAAGCCTTCCGGTTGGCAGCAGACAATTCTTTCTTTGCATCAGCTTCTATTTGTTGCAGTTCTTCCTCGGTCAGACGTTTATAACGCAGCAGCATCCGGCGGAACTTCATCAAGGGATCAGCATCTTTCACATATTCCAATTCATTCTCATCCCGATACAAGGTGTGTTTATCTGAATTGGAGTGCGAACCGATCCGGACACAATTCGCCTGCACAATAACCGGATTACGGGTACTGATAGCATATTCCCGCGCTTCGGTCATAGCATTCATCGAATCGAATACATCCTTTCCGTTACAATAGATAATCTTCAGGTTCTTGAAGCCCGAGAAGTTTTCGGCTACTTTACGGTTGGCAGTCTGTTCCGATTTGGGTACGGAAATACCATACCCATTATCTTGTATTACAAAAATCACCGGAAGACGTTCGAGGCTGGCACCATTGATAGCTTCGTAAACGAATCCTTCGGAAGTAGCCGACTCTCCGTGAGAAGTGATAGCTACGCCTTTATGTCCATAATATACCATTGCTCTGGCCACACCTGCTGCGTGAAGGTCGTGTGTACCAGTAGCAGAGGAGATGTTTTCAATGTGCCATTCCGGTTTGGCGAAATGGTTCGACATGTGACGTCCTCCGCTACCCGGGTCCGTTGCTTTGGAAATACCGTTCAGGATAACTTCTTCAGCGGTCATTCCGGCGGAAAGCACGGTTAACATATCCCGGTAGTATGGGAACAGGAAATCTTCACCGAGGGTGAATACCTGACCGACAGCAAGTTGAATACCATCATGCCCTGCATAGGGAGCATGATAAGACCAACCCAAAGATTGCAACAGGTAAGACGGTGCCTTTTCGTCCAAGGCACGCCCCAATGTCATCAGATGATACCACTTTTTCAGGGTTTCTACATCTGTAGTTTTTATATCATATTTCTTTTTCATGAGTAATGAAGTTCTTAATGAATGAAACAATCAGTTATCAGCCTTTCCAATTTTCGAGATAGTCGGCTATAAAATGCAGGAAGTTACCTCCCAACATTCCATCTACTACCCGATGATCGTAGGACAAAGACAAGTACATTTTATGCCGGATTGCAATCGTATCACCCTCCGGAGTTTCTACAACAGCAGGTTTCTTCTCAATATATCCTACTCCCAGGATAGCTACTTGCGGCTGATTAATGATTGGCGTACCGAACAGGCTCTTGAATGTACCAAAATTGGTTATCGTAAATGTACCCCCATCAATATCTTCCGGCATTAATTTGTTATCCCTTGCTTTCAAGGCCAGAGAATCGATGGCAACAGCCAACCCGTTCAGATTCAGATGATCGGCATCATGCACCACAGGAACAATCAGATTTCCATCATTCAAAGAGACGGCAATACCGACATTAATATGCTTTTTGAAAAGAATATTGTATCCATCTACCGATACATTCACCTGTGGATAGGCAGCCAATGCTTTTGCCACGGCTTCCGTTATCACAGGCATATAAGTCAGTCTCACTCCTTCGCGACGGAAGAAAGCGTCTTTATTCTTTTCACGCCAACGTACCAATTTGGTAACGTCTACTTCTACTACATTGGTCACGTGAGGAGATACTTTCTTAGACATAACCATGTGGTCGGCAATAATCCGGCGGACACGATCCATCTCTTTTACTTCGACTCCAGGCATTGCTACAGGAGCAACCTTCGGACTTGCCTGTTCAGAAGAAACAGCAACTGATGTTTTGCTTGCGGCCGGGGCAGCAACAACAGATGCCGGCTTCGGTTCAACACTACCTCCTCTTTTCTTCTTTTCAATATAATCTTTTATATCTTTCTTACTCAATCGCCCTTCATAACCAGTTCCTTGTATAGCATCCAGCTCTTCTTTCGGAATTTTAGCTTCCCGCGCCAACTGAATCACAACAGGAGAGTACCAACGTTCTTCCTCTGCAACAACAGGTTTCGATGCAGTATTCGCTGATTCGTTCCTAGCAGTTCCCGCTAACGATGGTGATGTTTCAGAAACATTTATCGGCTCCGTTCCTGAAAATTCTTCTCCATCCAAATCAATTATAGCGACTACTGTTCCTACAGCAACCGTATCACCCTCCTTATATAAAATCTCCACCACTTTTCCCGCTACGGGAGAAGGGATCTCCGCACTTACTTTGGCAGTATTCACTTCAAAAAGCACATCGTCTTCCTGAATCATATCACCTACCTTTACAGACCAAGAGACGATTGTCCCTTCGGTTATACTCTCGCCCAACTTAGGCATTTTTATTTCGAATTTTGACATAGACAGTAAATTTATTATTCAACCTTGATATATTACAACAACGGGCTGAAATAGAAAGTTTTAAGTTAAGTAAATTTTAACCGGATGCTGACAAAGCCAGCCCGGACATCAACGACTATATATCCACTCTTTCTGAATATATTTCCCTTCCCGGAGCTGATTAACAGCATCTATTTCCTTCCCGGTAAAAGCACTGACAGATTGGGAATCACTGAAATACTGAAAAGCCTTCTCTTTAAAATCAGTTACAGTTCCCTCCGATAAATGACTCCGAATATTGGTTACCTCACTCCGAACGGAAGGAACGGCATATACTGACGATAAAGTTTCATCATCAACCATCGGTTCCGGATTCAAAGCTTTATGCAATGCTGCCAGATCCGTATCATACAATAAAGTGCAATGATACAACACCCGATTCTTATGCAAGCATTGCGCACTACCTGAAATTTTCAATCCATTCAGATAAATTCCCAATCGTTCATCTCCTTTTACCATCAGGCCTATAGAGTTCAGGAAATCCAATGTCCGTTGCAAGTACGTAACAAATTCCGGCAATCGGGGAGCCGTTTCTATAAAAGTCAGATTGACATTGCCCAAATCATGATACACCGCTCCCCCACCCGAAAAACGACGGGCAATATGTACTTGTTCCTGTTCCGCCCATTTCTTATCGACTTCCGACCGCAACCGCTGATGCTTACCTATTACCACAGAAGGAGTATCCTGCCAAAGCATGAAAATATTTTCATTTCCCTGCTTCAACAGATACTCTTCTGCTGCCAAGTGAAAGTAAATATCAGTAAACGGACTATAGATACATCGAATCATAGATCAAGCGGAATAAGAGTTAAAACATAATTTCGTGATAAATCTCTCCAACCGTAGGATGTGGAAACACAGTCTTCTGGAATTCCTCCACCGTGTACCCTCTCTGAATAGCAATACCTGCTATCACAATAAGTTCTGATGCCGGATTTCCCAACATGTGACAACCGATAATCTTCCCATCTTCATCCTGAATCAGCTTACAGAGTCCGTTTCCCTGTTCATTCTCCGCAACGAACCGTCCGGAATAAGCCATCGGTAATTTTGAAACACGGTAAGGAACTCCTGATTTTACCAGTTCTTCTTCCGTCTTTCCCACTCCCGCCACTTCAGGGTTGGTATAAACGACTCCCGGAACACAATCGTAATTCATCCGGTCTTCCACTCCTAAAATATGATTGATGGCGACTTCCGCTTCACGGATAGCAGTATGCGCCAATAAAGAGTAGCCTGTAATATCACCACACGCATATACACGAGGATGTGAAGTCAACAGATGTTCGTCTACTTTCACTCCATTCCGATGCAGTTCTATATTCAGCTTGTCCAGTCCTACCTTGGATAGATTTGCCTTACGTCCTACACTAAGCAAGATCTTCTCCGCTTCAATAGTAGACGTCTTGCCTTCTTTTTCTATCACAACTCCATGAGGATTTACTTCCACCACTTTCGTATTCAAATAGAAAGTGACTCCCCGTTTGGCATATTCGGCACGAAGCATACCACTGGTTTCCTTATCCATCGCTCCCAGAATCTCCGGCATCATTTCTACCACATGTACTTTCACGCCCATACTGTTGAAGAAAGAAGCAAACTCCATCCCGATCACTCCGCCACCAATAATGACCAGTGTCTTAGGGAGTTCCTTTATCTCCAAGGCCTCCTTGGAAGTCCAATAGCTGATTTCTGACAGCCCCGGTATGGGAGGAATCACTGTATCAGAGCCGGTACATACCAGCAAATATTTCACGGAATAGGTTTCTCCGTCACAAGTGATGCGTATTTCCCCATCTTTTTCTCCTTCTATCAGAGCTTCCTTTTCTACAATAGTCACTCCGTAAGAATTCACAGTCATCTTCACACCGCCCGTCAACATTTTTACTGTTTTGTCTTTACGGCTCATAATCTTGGATAAATCGAACGAAGGAGATTCGGCAGAAACGCCATATTTGGAAGCACTCTTGATGCTATCCAGTATTTTAGCAGAATATAACAAAGTTTTAGTAGGAATACACCCCTCATTGAGACATACTCCACCCATTGCCTTTTTCTCAAAAAGAACGGCCTTTAATCCGTTGGCCCCTGCCCGTTCGGCAGCTGTGTACCCGGCAGGACCACCACCAATAATAGCTATATCAAAGTTCATAATCGTATCTTTTTAGTAATAAT
>OGKN01000072.1_pt1 | contig 65927 bp, 71 predicted proteins | sample 1572511 | NCBI WGS metagenome assembly OGKN01 (sample SAMEA2582150, study PRJEB24529) | metagenome | reverse complement strand
GTTTTATGAACCCTTATATAAGTGCGCCCAAAAATCTACTTTATTTTTCACTCTTTCTTCCTTGCTTTTCCTTCCGGCTCATCTACTGCTCTCCTCTTCTGTCGTCATGTCATGTTCCGTGTGATCCATGTTCACACGGAACAGCGGCCACCCACTTCGTTATCCAGCATAATGCATCTGCCCCCTATCAGCGGTCCGCAACCGGACCGCTGATAGGATGCAGCCGTTCCTTATATCCATGCGAAAAACATGCATGGATATATTCCACTCTGCATTATGCTATATAACTACGTTATATAGCCTATTATCGTGATATACATATTTTGGGCTTTACCCGCATAGATGTCAGCCTTTGTGAATGAACATTTTTCGGATATTAAATCTCACCATATGAACACGCTATATGTACATCGCTTTTTAAGTACTATCAGAGTTTTTTCAACTCAATACTCAGGTCACGAATGCATTCATATCTTTGCATATTAATGACGATCAGCGGCCGGTATCGATTATTAATACAGATTCTTTTCGTCAGCCGTTTTTCTTCGGCATCAATCCATGCCAGGTCTTTCCAATACTTTAATTTATTCGTAGCCGTTTCGTACTTGTTTTTATCCAGTAACATTGTCAACATATCTTTGTCTACCAACAACTGTCCTTTACGTACCAGTGGCAGTTCTTCCGTTTCTTGGCGCCGCTTTTCCAGTTCCAATAGATACTCGCATATTGCTAAATATTCCTTAACCAATAAGTTCAACATTGCTATCAGCTCCTTATCCGGCAATAGAATGATGGAATCCGTATGCACTGTCAAGGTTTTCTTATATTTTTTATTTTTTTAGAAAAAAGCAAAAAAAATCGAAGTATTACTTTCAAAAAAATCTTTTCAATCATAGTACATACTTATTTGTTTTCCCTCATATATACTGGGTATCTGCGCGATCGCATTTTAATAAATTTGAAACCTCTTTTTTACCTGTTATCAGATACTTAAATTATCAATTATTTTTTTTGGTAAAAAATATGCTCGCACTTTTCCACTGGAAAATAGACACTTATTTCCCTCCGTACGTATAAAACCTAACTGTTTGCAATAATCCATAAACTCTGATATGTCTATTTCGGAAAGCCTTTTTATATAATCCTCAAGCACACTCTTTTCCACTCTGTAATATATCTGTGCAGACTGCGTTGCATACTTTGTCTCCATAAAAGCCTTCTCAGTTCTCATTGCCTCCAGAATCACACTGAAGTCTCTTAAAAAAATATTCAGTTTTCCACCTACGGATTCTTTCCCTTCCTGATCCTTGATTTTTTGCAGTCCCTCCTCCAGTATTTTCAACTGGTTTTGCTTATTCCGAATTCCTGTCTTTGTTTCCTGGATCTTAATCAATAATTGTTTCTTTTTCTCCATCACTCTCTCATATTCCAAAGCACTTGCATCCATCTGTTACTCCTCTCTGAAACCGACTTACAAAATAAATCTATAGAGCAGCATGGCTCCCATCATATACGGGATCAGCGGCACCGGTTTCCTTAACTTTCCATGTGATATATTCTTTTTCTTTATTTGAACGATCAGCTCCATTAAAACGGTTAAGAGCATAAACAATAAATAATCTATCAACTGCTTACCGCATCCGGCCAAATATGCAGCGCACAATATATATGCCAGGCAATCAGATTCACCGTACAAACGACGAAATATAAGTATTTGTATAGTAACAAAGATAAGCAAATTTATTACAATATCCACTCCGGGATCGTAATAAATAAGCCATAATATTCCACCGGCTAATCCGGGTACATAAACCATATCCGGGATAAGCTGTATGTAATGATCTATCCATGCTGCCAAAAGCAAAGATCCTATTATGTATGCCTGTGTGATCTGCATTACCTCTCTCTGCTCGCTCTGGCATATCTCTGCCCATCTAAATAACAGTAAATAAGCAAACACTATCAAATGTTGCCATTTACAACATTTACGTTGTAATGTATCACTCAATTTGGGATCAGGATCCTGTAGTTGCAACTGCCAGCCAATCTGATAGCTGCCATACGCCAACAGGATCCATAATATCGTAACCATCCTATCTCAGCCTTGTCCGAAACTCGTCTAACACAGTACCGGATACTCCGATTACGCTGATTGTCGGATGATCCTCCAGCTTCTTGTCTCCCTTATACGCACGTACCGTTATCTCCAGATTCTGATTCTCCGGCGTATAAAGCGGCACCATAAACTGTAAATGCTCCGTGATCATATATCCCGGACAGTCTGTATAGTCATATACTTTGTTCAGAGTCGGATCCAGTGCAGTCATGCTCTCCGGGAAAATAACTTCCACCCGGTCGGCATAGCCCCAGGTCGTAAACGTAAGTATTCCGCTTTCTCCACATTTGAATATAGGATCGTGCGGGGAAAGAATACGTTCTACGCTACTGGCCAGCGCAAATTCCGTCGTGCCATAGCTTAGATTATTTTCATTTCCGACATTATCCACGGCATATCCCAATACCGTGAAATCTCCACTAAATATGGGTTCATCCTCCGTGATAGTGATACGGATACTTCCATCTACATCTGGCAGATAATTCTTGGTTATTGCATTATCTGTGTTTTGGATGACCACATAAAAGTCTTTTACACCGCTCAAATCGTCATCTGCCGTAACGGTTACTGTTATAGATCCATCCCGCCGGTCAATCAGATCTCTGTCTTCCATTATTTCCAATCCGCGGATCACCGGCGCTTCTCCGTCCGCTATTAAAGTGATCTTATTCTTTTCATCCAGTTCATGCGCCGAGTACACTTTATCCGATTCTTTGTCTGCTTCCGCAACCGGAATAACCTGTATCGTCTGTCCGGACAGATCTCTGCTGATTGTAAATTTCTGGATTCCCATAAGGTCTCTGTTTTTGTTAGATCTCACTGTATAAGAATATGAATATTGCTGCAGCGCCGTTGTGCCATCCGTCGAATAAGACAATCCATTTGCATCTGTCCTGATGGATGTATCTGCTATCTCAGTGGATGCTGTGCGGATTATATTTCGGGCTACGCTGCTATCATCTGATACAGTCTCGTAGATAGTCTCGTTAAGCTGGTATCCCTGGCTTGCCGTACCGTCCATATAAGCCTCATTTTTTAAAGTAAATGGTGTAGTGCCATCGGCACGCACGTACCAGATCTTATCCGCTGCCGGATATACATTATCTACAGATTCATCGATTGACAGCTGCTTTGTGTAAATTTTCCATAGTACATCTTTGGCGTCAATAAGGATATGCGTTGTCTCACTGATATTTCCGGCAACATCGACCGCTGCAATATGCAAATACTGATTGTATGCTGCTGTTACCACATTTACATGCGGATCCTGTACATAATTTGCATTGCCGGTAACAACCGTATCCCCATTTTGGTCTACGAGATAGTAATATCCCATCACGCCACTAACCAGCGTGTTTTTCGTAACATTAGATTCGCATAGCATTGATGTGCTTCCCGTTAGGTAAGATTCCACTTTATGGTAATAATCCGTACCATTATCGCTCGGCACCTGCCATGTGACGCGAATTGATTTACCATCCAAGGGCTCTTTTGTGACTTGATCCGATATCTTGTCTGGAGCTGCAAAGTCAGTAGCCGTAACCCCGGCAAGATCCAGACTCTCCTGATATCCAATAGCCTTGGAGTGCAACTCACCGATCCCGGATCCGCTACGCTCTCCGCTATTCATTTCATACATCAGTGCATATGAAGAATTGATATAATTACTGCCACCATATGCCGGTTTCGATGAAATAACCTGTCCTTCTGTCATTCCACATCCTATTCTCCCCGTTAAAACAGCTTCCTGAACGCTCACTGAAAGATAACTTTCTGTCTCGTGCTCACTTTCAAATTCTATTCGTATATTTGTGCTTCCTGCAGGAATTGGTATGTCATATTTAAAGTACCAGTTAATTCCATAAAACCAACTCGAACCACCCCGAGTTGCACTTGGTATAAAATACGATGTTGCATTTGCCGATGGATTAGGAATATAGTCATCATCAGCACCATCTTTTCTCCACTTTGTTACAGAACCATCTCCGTTATAATGTAGCCACACATAATCTGTGTCTTCATATACAGCTTGATCGTTATCATCAAAATCATAGTTAGCATGAGAATAACTGGAATAATTATTCTCACCGCCGTAATTTCCCGCTATAGCTCTTTGATATTCTGTACTAATAAATGACTCAATATCATAAATACTTTTCTGAAAAATCAAACCGTTCTGGTTATAAACCTTTAACGTTCCAGAACCAGCACTAATTCTATGGCCTCTCTGCTGATTTATCAAACCACTAAAATGTAAATACTTGAAGCCATCTGCCGATACATTGGCAATTCTTTGCTTGACATAATACCGATCATCGTCATCATCCTCATAGGAGTAATTATTATTCCTAAAGGATCCAATAATAGATCTTGACGTATCGCAAGCTGAGGTATGATGATGTACAAGTCTTTCCCCTGCTGTACCTCCTTGATAACCGGCTCCCCCACCAGCCATACCTGCTTGCCCTGCATTGCCATCAATTACACTGGCCGCGCTTCCACCAGCATTTCCGTTGCCATGTGAAAATGCTCCGCCGCCTCCACCAGCAATCAGAAGAGTTCCTTTTTGATTGGACACAACAGAAGTCATGCCCCCACCATTACCAAAAGAAGATGCGTTACCGCCACCATTGTAGCCATTTTGACCACCAACTACGTATGTTAAGATCTCACCTTTTCGCAGCCAAAATGTTCCGGTAACACTACCACCATAGCCTCCGGTATAGGAACCATAGCTTTGCCCCTGTGCTCCCATAGCATTTATAGAATAGAGACCTGTATACGGTACAGTATATTGCTTTGCTTGTCCGTCAAACGTATATGTCTGATCAATGACTGTCGTGCTGCTGATATCATTTGCACTGTTGACCCTGATCCACGCTCCATCCTCTTTTTTTTGGTATACAAGATAGGTCTTATTATTCTGATCAGACTGTGACCAGGATAAATCTACCGCACCTTTTCCGTCGTTTACCTCGTAGTTATCTACCGCCTGTAGCCTAAGATCTACCCATTGCGCATACAGCGTCATATCTTTGGATGGTATAATTTGATCTCTGGCTCCGCCAGCAGGCAGGCTAAAATCCGAATCATAATACCAACCGCCAAATGACCAGCCATCTTTGGTCGTAACCGGTAAAGTAATCGGATCGGAATGATACGCAGCCTTTACCGTATCTACATTTCCATCCGGTGCTGTAAATATATACTTGTTATCATCTAACCATCCTTTAAAAGGCTGTTCCCGCATCCACTCAACAAAGTGCTTCGTTCCCAAAATAGTTTCTACTGTTGATCCACCATTTGTTTCAAAGGATACCTGATATCCCTCCGGTGCCTGAATAAAATCCGCCTGTAAGACATATTTTTTCAAATATAACTGAGTGATCGATTGTTTATCTAATCCACCGTACTTTCCTCCATTTGCGTCAATTACAAGCGTACTTTCACTTTTTCTCCACTGTGCGTATAAAGTAATAGTTCCTCTATCCGTATCTGTCCATGTACTTTGATCATTCCAATCTGAACTACTAAGATTGTATATCTCTTCCTTATCGGTAAAAGAGACTCCTGATCCATCTTGCTTGGTATTCCATCCAGTAAATACATATCCAACTCTGGTATAATTATTCTCCGTCAAATGTGTAACAGGAGTTACTGTCTCACCTTCATATATTGTTTCGTTGTTGTACATGTGATAACTATAATCCATATATCCATTGTACCCATCTACACCCGAATTAGCTTTATAGACAACCCGATACTGATTCCACGATATCTCTTTACACCAATGCGCAGATAATCCCACTCCCTGCTCTAAGTTCCGGCAAAAAGGACAAAGGTAATAATAAAAAACAGGATTTTTTTCGCTTCCAAGATCTAAGTACTGTATGGATGAGGCTGCCTCCCTGCTCATATATATATTTGAGTCTTCCAAAGGCTCCCCACAATCGGCACAGAATGCCTTCCAGCCAGAATAATAATACTGCATACATTTTTGTGTACCGAATTGAATACCATGCCAATTTTCATCACTGGTATAACCATCATGAATACACTGTCCAGGACGATGTACAACCTTCCAAGATCCAACAGGTACTTCTCCCCATCTGGCTACTTTGTAATAATGCTCCCCGGTTTGTAAACTCCGCAAAGATGATTTTATGCCGGTATATACAGTGGTACTGTCATCCTCCGCATACCATGTATAATTCTGGTCCCCGGCACAGGTTGTAAATGCCTTTCCGTCTGGGCTGAACGATACGTAAGGGCTGTTATAAATCGTCTTCTTATCAGCTGCTTCTGCCTGTCCCGGAAACAGCAGCATCAATCCCAGCGCCAGCAATCCCATCTTTGCAGCTAAATAGCGCTTTTTTCTTATCATCTGTATCCTCCTTTTTCATTTATCAATTTCAACTGCATATGGAAACCGGAGAATAAAAAATCCGAGTGGAGCATACTGCTCTACTCGGACGAATATTGTCGATATTTAATTTATATGGTATGATATAGATCTGGGAAAGTTAAAGAGCCAAGGCGGCTGCCCCTCTCCGGAGGGTTCACCCTCCAGCGTTATGAAAGGAGGGCGATAAGATGAATGTTACATATGCGGATTTATTCCAATTTTGTATGTTTATCGTTGCTCTTATTGGTCTGTGCTATCAGATCTTTAAGGATAACAAAAAGAAATAGCCGCCACTACTGCAATAGTGACGGCTGTTTTTAGTACTAAACAGTTATTTTGCTATTTGGGGTAGCCGCCTCTTTGGCTTTCCCTTTATCTTTACTATACCATCACTCTCGGATCATTTCAAGTAATTTTATACAGCAAAACCACCCAAAACTTTGGCGAGCAAAAGGGGGGTCTTTGCAATCCTTATAACTGGTCAATTCACCTTGTGGGGCGGTTGTTCCTTTTATATATAATAGCACCCTTATCTTATCCCCGAACGGCAACCTCTTCTTGCTGTTCGCTTTTTTCCATCAGTTTAATCGCATCTCGATGGAACTCTTCCAGTTCCTCCGGTGTCAGGACATCTTCCTCCCCTGTCCATACCACCGTATCTCCGTCCAGTGTTACCGTCTCCCCATCTGGATTCACTGACCGTGCCGAATGTATTTCGGCCCCAATATACTGATCTTTGGTATTTTCCATTTTTCTCGTCTCCTTTCCAGTCTTACTGTGATACACCACATCGGCTGCAATAGGTACGTTCCTTTTCTACAACCGTATGCGTATCTTCATCCCAGGCTTCATAAGTTCCAGTTGTCCACTCATGCTCCGTACCGTCAAATCCTTCTCGTCCCAATTCGTTTCCACAACTCGTACAATAAGTAACTCTGACACCGTGTTCATCACAGTATGTTGCATCAACTTCTACTCTAGTTTCTGGAGTGTGTGGTAATGCCGGATCCGTTCCTGTTGCTCCTACATCCCCACAGATAGAGCAGACCATAGTCCAATCTCCACCGCCGTTACAAGTAGGTGCAGACGGCCAATATTCCTTGACATAATTATGATTACAAGGGGCCGGAGTGGGTACTGGTGCCGGTGTGGAAGCTGCGGGCGCTGCTGTCGGTGCCGTGGTTGGTACCGGCTTTGCTGTTGCTGCGGGTGTCTCTTTCGACGCTTCTGTTGCGGTTGTACCAGTCTTACCGGTGCTGGTAGTATTAGCTGCAACTGTCGTTCCTGATCCCGCGGTTGTTGCCGACTTCGGAGTTGCCGTTGCCTTAGGTGTCGCAGTTGCTGCTGGTTTCGGCGTTGCTGTGGTCTCCGGCTCCTTTGTCGCTACGGGCTTAGGAGTCGGTGTTGCCGTCTCAGTCACTACCGGCTTCCCCGTCTCCGTCGGCAATAAAGTGTCCACAGCCGCCTGTGTCTCTGCAGTGATATCAGGATCCCTTGTTTCCGTCTCAGCCATTATCACTTCTGCAGCATCCTTATCCTGTGTCTTCCCACATCCTGTAAAAGATGTGACTGCCAGTGCCGTCACTAATATAGCACAAATAATCTTTTTTTTCATTCTTCGTCCTCCCAGACATTTCAGCCTTTTTCTATGTTTATTGTATAAATATAGTCTTCTTTTTTTGTGTCCAATAGTACGGACTCAATTCTTTGTTTTATCTTTTTTGATATGATTATTATATCATTTTGCAGAATATCTGTATACATTTTACGGAATTTTCTGTTTCGATATTTTGGACAAAAATACCGATAAAACAAAGAAGTACAGAGACCTCTATATATTACATGACAATTCTCGTCAAAATCTTACAGTCCATCTTCCAGTTTTTCGTCCGATTTCCATATGCAGTTGTCAAAGATCATCACAGCAAATATCGCTGTAAAGTGGGGGCAGGGCTCGAACCTGCCGGTCATCAGACCCGATTTCTTTGTCACACCCACTGACTATCTATTCGCAGATTTTTACAACACGCAGAGAACCCTGTGCCAGTGCAGCATAAAAAGCTGCTACATTATCGTTATCCATGTAGATATTTACTCTTTGTGCCGGAGTCGTAGAGTCAGATGTACTGATCACCGCACCGGCAGAGTCAAATACTTCCTGGACAAACACATTTCCCCATACAAGGGATGCTGCCGTATCTGAAGATGCGTCTGTCCAATTATCATCTGTGTTTGCCAAGGACTGTGAGGTATCCCCTTTATTGGCATTTTCATTTACCTGATAGATGTTGATTCGGTCTCCGGATCGCAGGACGCCTCCCACCACCTGATACAGATCATCGGCCTTGAATCCGGCCACTACCGGCTGCGTCATATCCTTTGTGATGTCATTAACAGCAGTAAACATCCCAGTGGTAATAATGGATCCCTGATCTACTGCATATACGCTGATCAACTCCGTTAGATTTTCTGGATTACTTACTGCGCCGGACGGGATCAAAGATTTATCTACCTCTTTTTGAGTGATATAGTCAGCTGTAATCATAGTTCCTTTGGGTACCGGCTTTGTTGTCACATAAACTGTCCCTTTTTCATAGTCTGATAATGCTGTTTTTTCCGCATTCAGCATAACTGCATATACAATAACTGCCACCAGTAGAGATACAATGATTACACCAGGCAGAATGCTTCTTTCTTTTTTATCCTTTTTCATTTTCGCTTGTCCAATCCTTTAATTATTTTTTACAACATCAACCAACTTATCTTTTACTGCCGGAACCGTCACACCAAAGTATCCTGTCACCTGATAACTGATCCGGCTATATATGCTGGTAGACTCGATGACTCTTCCATTAGGTGATGTTGCACTTCCAAGGGTCTCGGTTGCCGAATAGTTAAGGTTTTCTCCGAATGAGGTCACCTCTACCTCTGTTCCCCGCACGTTGTATACGATATACTGCTCCACCTGCACCGGGCTTGATATCATTCCCGCAGGATCTTCCCAGTGGTCATTCAGACCCATGTTGACCTTTAAAGCATCCTGGTAGATGCTATACGCGTGTGCGGGATCCTTTATAATCAGATTATGGTTGACGCCATATTCCTGAATATCTATTACTGCAGATGCCAGGTTAGACGCTGCAAGTGCGTCTTCTGTGTAGGTTTTAAGCGATATGTACTGTCTGATCTGTAACGCGAATGCCACTGTTGCAGTGAAAAACAGCAACACATATACCATGGTAAACGTAGCCAGCTCACCTTTACTTTTTTTGATTATCCACCGTCTTATCATGCTTAATTTTTTGCAGTAGACATTCTACGCACCCTGATTGGTATTGATTTGTCCTGAAACACAAACTGCAGCATATCATATCCATCCATGTTAAGCTGCTCCATCGGCAGCTTACAGGATATCTGCAGATATACCGCATTACCATATTCTGCATCCGACATGGTGGATCCTGTAAGATCAATATCTGTAACCTGCAGATCTGATAACTCCTGCACAAGGGTCGTCTGATTTGCCGGATCCAAATATCCCATAGTTTCCATAGTGAGCATGTATTTCCGGGCAATCTGTTTTACATCCTCGTTAAGACTAAGTATCTGATATAGGTCAAAGAAAACCATAATCAGCATCACCGCAGCAATCACCATGATCATCGATGGTAAAATGTCTACTATACTCCCTTTTCTTTTTTTCATCATCATATCATCCCAAAATACCGATTGCCTTATTCTGCATTGCCGTTACAATCGTCTCGATAAAGCTGGTCAGACTGTCTTTCATTACCACACAAAGTATCAATGCTATAATGCATAAGCCTACGGTTACCAGTATTCCATCGATTCCCTGGCTCTTATGATAAAATACCTTCTGTGCCAGTCCCATTGCCTTTAACTGCATTTTTACCATTTTCTTCTTCATTTTGTTCGTTCCTCCTCTTAGTATTTAAGATATTTTAGTTTGTATCAGAAATTCCCAACCGATGCATACATCTGTATGATAGCCGCATATAGAGCAACACCGATCATTGCGCCCATAATGCCCATTAAACAAAATGTAGTTATGCGATTGAGCTTTTCTTTTCTCTTCAGCTGCAGACCTGCCTGCATATCCGTGATCTGTTGGGAAATATCCCGCAGTAATTTCATTGCCTGTCCAGATTCCCGTGCCTGTAACAAAATGATGCACAGCGAATCAATAAAGCCATTGTCAAATTTGCCATTAAGATCTTCCAATGATTTATCAAAGGATCCATTAAAATAAATGGAAGTTGCAAATTCACTCAGCGCATTTCGCAGGCGTCCTGCCGGAAAAGACTGATAACTCTCTGACAGGGCATCGATCATAGGTACTCCCGCATGGATCTGTACCTGTAAAAGACTGTACAGTGTCTGGATCTGTGGAGTCATTGCATCATTATCTTTATTGTTCATGTACAGCAGTAATAATGGCGGCAAAAAGAACCCAAGTCCCATACCAACAAGTCCCAAAAAAGCATTTACGTATATTCCAACAGTGAATCCGATTGCTGCCAGACAGATACGTATTGCCAGATATTTTACCGGATCGACCCATGGTCCAAAATGTTCTGCTGCGCCATGAGATTGTAAAAATCTTCGTGTTTCTTCGTAATCAAACAAGAACTTTTTTTCATGTAAAATGCCATCGATCCTTATATATGTCCTATGTAACGCTGTCATAGGATGGTAGGTCTTTCCCACGTAAAATACCAACATAAGTGATAAAATAGCTATAATCGCCGGCAGCATTTTTAAACTAATTTCTAATGGTGTCATTTTTTACCTTTCTTTCATAACGGCAAATCCGAATATTAAGTAACAGATACCTGTTACTCCCAGGGCAACATAGCCAACAACACTGTGAAACAGCACATCCCAAATAGATGCCTTTATCATAGTATTCACAACTGCAAGTACGATCAGCAGCATTACTGACAAGATAACCATCTCTATAATGGCGCTATCCGCTATCGCTCTGCGTTCCTGGCTGGCTCTTTTTGCATCCATCAGATTCCGGCGGAGGCTGTCTACTATGACCTTCAGATTAGCTGTATAGCGCGAACACACTTCGAGGTTAATAATTATTTCTTTAAATTTTTCGTGCTCGAACTGGTCTGCCAGCCCCATCAATGCCGCCGAAACATTACCTGTGGTCTGTGCTTCGATATAACATTCTTCCAGGGCTTCTGCTAATATGGGCGGAGTATACTGTGCCGTTTGATGCAGGACATTCGTAATTTCCCCCTGGATAGCAGAAAAGTTTCCCAACTGATTTAAAAACTCCAAAAGAGATTTATCTACAGCCTTGAAATTTCTACGTGCAAGAATCATTTCCGCTATTTTAATGAGTAAATAATATCCGATTGCTGCCAACAAGCCGGTCATAGTGTTCTTCGTAATAATCACCGTTCCAAGATACGCTCCAGCTGTTGTTAATACTACAAGAACTGCCCATGCTTCAAAGGACAACCCTCTGACTATTTTCCCGATCCGGCTATAAATGTACAGTTTTTCAGGTCTTTCGATAATTTTTTCCAGCCTGCCCTTATTCTTTTGATCCCGGATCAGCAGATTCGCATGTGCTTCTATCTGACGTCTCGCCGCAGTTTCTTCAATAGATCCTCTTACTGTTGCCAACCCTTTTTCAATAATTTTTGTTCTCTGCAGATACCAAAAAAAGAAGAAAATTCCGGAAAAAAGGCAGATTGCTATAATAATTTTCAAAATGATCATCATTTCATTCCCTTCTGTTCTTCATTAGTTTATAAATGGTACAGAGATTTATATTTAATGGATTGCGTAACGTCATCCCATCCGTCTATTTCCAGAACCTCGTACACTTTATAATCTTTGACATTAATGACCGTGTGATAGCAGTCAGCAATCATCTTTAACAGTTCTGCGCGATTGTATTTGTTCCCTGATGCCTGTAATGCATAATCCACGATTTTCTCCGGTGCTGCCTGTGCAGATAGGGAATGGACTGTGGCAGCACTGATCTGCCCGGTGTATGCTGCATTGATCAGGTACATAGCTTCTGTCCCCTTTACTTCCCCGATGATGAAAAAATCCACGTCCATGGTCAGTGATGCTATGCTCAGCTGTTCCAGGTCATATTTAACTGCTGATTCCGCTGATTCCGACAGAGAATGTAAAAAGATCATATCCGGATGATGCTTGGTCGTAAGCTCATCTGCCTGCTGTGCTACCATAACCGCCATATCTTCCGGTAATGTTTCCTTTAAGGCATTCAATAAGGTCGATTTACCATCTGAGTTACCGCCACAGATCAATGTCGATCCCGTCCGGAATCTATCCACTAAAGTATCCGCTAATTGCTGTGACATAAATTTTTCCTGAACAAGATCCGAAATCTCCGGGAAATTTTTGGGGAACTTACGGATAATAAGATATGGATTTCCGTAAGTGGTAACAATCGGCGTAATTAACGTAAATCGCAATATAAAGTTCTTGTCAGTTTCATCATCAGCAAATCTCTGAATAGCATTAAGGTTTGAGATATTAACACCATTTTGCGTCGCCACACGGTCAATAAATTCCCGGTATTCCTGGTTGGATGCAAACTGCACATCTGCCTCCTGACGTTTACCCCGCTTTTTTATGCGGATTTTGTTATATGCGATACAATGGATGTCTGATATCTCCGGATCTTCCATCAATGGGGTCAGACGGAAATACCGGAAGACGTATTGATAAAACATCAATCTCGCCTGGTCTATTACCTCTGTATCTGCGTCTATTTTTTTCAGCGATTCATCTACATATGCCATAAATTCTTCGTCTGTAATTCTTTTTTGACGCAATTTGATGATCAGATCCATCCGGGATGATGCGTATTCTATAATCAAATTTTTAAAAATATCATCCTTTGACAAATTCATTTTTCCCGCCACATCCTGTTGTACTTCACGATTCCTTTTTTCTTTTCCTAACATGCCTTTCTCCTCTTATTACATTCCCATTGCAAGCATTATTACTGACACCATAATTCCACACAATATTCCGCAAAATGCTATTATCTTTATCACTCGGACTATTGTATTTTCTAAATTACTGGATTCGTATATAATCACCGTATCCGCCGGGAAGCGTTGTTGATCCATTTCCTTCCATGGGTTCTCCTCCTCTTTCTTTTCCCGCAAATTTTCTAAAGGTTCTGATGGCTCATTTTGCGAAACCTCTTCCTTTTCCTCAATAACCTTCTCTTCCACTACAGTCTCGGAAATTATGCCCTCAGTTTCTTCATCTTCCATTTTCACAATGTGGGGCAGCCTTGGTAAGTCTGTCACCGACTCTGGAATTGATGTTTTTTCCAGACAATTTTGTAGTTCCTGAATCCGAAGATCCAGTTTTGCATCTGTTTGCTGTAATGTCTCTAATTCATCAATCAGATCATTGCATTCCCGCTTCAGGTCTCTGATATCCATTCATATACCTTCCTCTCATGAGTGGCAACAGGATGATGGAATCCGTATGCGCTGTCAAGTTTTTTTTATTTTTTTGTTTTTTATGTAGGTATTTATGGCTGCTTTTTTCAGAAAAAATATTTTCTTTTGTCTAAAGAAACAGTGAAAAGAACTGATAAAAGACAGAATACGTTCCCCAGCTGCTACAATACCCGGCTGCATATTTTTGCGCTTTTTCTCTTCTGGTTCCTTGCATAGTTTTGGAAAAAGTGTCCTTCAACAGCGTGTTGAACGGCACCCAAAATAGAAAAGATTATCCACAGAGACACCATACTTGAAAAGTTCACTATTTCACTGCACAAAACTTGAATAAAATCTCTCTTTTTCCACACGAAAAAAGAAGCCACACCGGCTCCCTACTCACATTTATCATCTATTTTTCTCTTGCTCTTCGGAATTTCAGGACATGATCTATGATTTTTGAGATTTATAGAAACACAAATAAGCCTATTTTCATAGACTTACTTAGCCATCTGTGGCTGATTCAGTATTTTCTCCTGTAGCAGGCGGTGTACAAACTTCGGATTTAACCGCCGGTTCCACTTGTACCGGTTCCTGATTCCTGCATTCCGGATACGTATGCTTTCAAGTACAGCCTCTGAGAACAGCCGGATCAATGTTCTGTTGTCAGGTACCTGTCCGGCGTACTGTGTCAAAAGTTTCGACGCTTCCTTCCCTTCCTTCTCTGTGTAGGTTGCACGATTCCTCCGCAGTACAAACCGGTTCACATGCTCCCTGAGCAGTTCTGTATCCGTTTTTCCGCTGTTCTTCTCTGCAAAATGTGCATTCGGGCGGATATAATATATCCCCTCTGTGATCGACATAACAAAGAACCTTTTTAGCCGGTGAAGATATCTTAAAATAATGCGTTTCGTCACAGAAAAGAGCTTACCATACTTTTCTAAAAGCTTCTCTTTGCCTATTCTGTATTTCCCGCCATTTGACGGGTTCTTTGCAATTTTAAGAAATTCCAGTGCAAGCAGTTTCTCCTGCGGTCCGCATTTCTGGAACTCCGGATCCAGGAACAGATCATCACCAGTGCTTACATAACCGGTAATTCCATTCTGGAATGAATTGTCCAATATCGTAACATCCCAGTCTCCGTAAAAGGCTTTATCTACCTTTATGATCTCCTTAGCCTGTAGGCTGCGCAGCACGTCATAAAATGTCTGATACGATATCTGTAGTGCTTCACAAATATCCCGATAGTATATTCCAGACACACAGCCGGTATCGTCCTGGTAATGCGATATATGTAATATAAAATCCATTTCTGCCCTGGACAAATCTGCCCGCAGCAGTTTGTCCAGCACACCGTATTTTATCTTTTGCATATAAATTAACAGTTCCTTTTCATCGTTTATACTGATAATCGGTTTCTCAGATCACAGTCACTCAAACTATAAGTGCGTTTATTCTCCAGCTCCTGTCGACAACAGAAACGCTCTGCACTGTCAATGGAATTAAGTCCAAGCGTTCCCTGTAATCTGAAAATATTCATTCCACTGTCATACATTTCTTTTGCCGCAGAGTTACGCAATATCTTAGGTGTTATATTATAATTTTTCAGGCAATAACGTACTGTCTGTTCCGAAACTGCACGTCCACGCCTGTTAATAAATACTGCATCAGAATCAACTACGTCCACCGATGCTGTATCCACATCACTTTGATATGTCTGTAATGCAGTTATGACCTGCTTATTTGTTATGAGAAATTTTCGTTCCCGTTTGCCGTTTCCGTGCATAGACACTATAATAAATTCATCAAAAAATTGAATATCGTCTTTTTTCAGGGCACAAAGTTCAGATATTCTCATCCCTGTTGCATAAAGTAACTCCACAATGGCCATATTTCGAGATTTTTCCCAATAAAATTTTCCTTCTTTCGGAGTACTATATAGTTCCCGGAAGATTCCAGTTACTTTGTCCGCCGTCAAAGTAACCGGTGTTTGCAGTTTAACGCGCTGGGATTTTATTACAGGCGTTTCCTGAATATATCCTTTCTCTTTGCAGTACTGAAAAAATATATGAAATGAAACACTCCTGCGTAACATCGTAGCCGGCTTTAAGCTGCCATTACCTTTTATTATTTTTTGGAGTTCTTCCGATTCAATATCCAGAAGTTCTGTATGTCTCTGGCTTCGATCTAAAATCTCTAAATCACATCTGTATGCTTTAAGCGTACTCCAGCTCAGTTTTCTTGCTTCGCATTGCTTAAGATATTCATTAATTGCATCGTGAATCGTCATGTTTTCTGCCCCTATCTATCCATTTTTTAACCCACTGTATACCTTTTAGCTGCTTTTTGTGGAGCTTTTCAAACCGCCTGTATAAGCAAAGATGTTCCCGCATAAGATTATCGTAATCCTGATATATCTTGATCTGATCCTCTTCCAGGCGCCTGTGATCCTGAATCGCCTGCTCGTATCGTATCTGGAGTTTATTCAGACTGTTTGCATAAAAATCCACTAAGTTATCATTTGCATGCTTCTGCTCCGACAGCATCTGACAATATTTACAGACCAGACTTATGGTATGTCTCACATCTGCATCTGATATCTCTGAGCCATTCCCTGATTCCTCATACATTTGTATAAGGGATTCAATAGACTGCACCTCTGCTGGATCCTCAGAATTACCTATCAGCTTATAAAAAATGTCTATAAGCAGAGAATGGTCCCTGTCTGATAAAAAGGCCCTACTTTGTTCCGACATCCTAAAATTTCCCCGCTTTCTACAATTACAAATACTTGTTTAAAATATCTCTTTTAGACAAATGTCTGCGTTCCTCTCTGGAACCGGATCCGGAAGGTACCTCTCTGTGTTTCGGCTGTAACTCATTCAGAAAGTTGATGTCCTTTTGCATTGCCGTCTCCTGTGTAGCTTCCAGATTTTTTCGGATGGTATCTTTGTTTTCAGCTACTTTGTTGTACATCTCCTCCAGACGCATCTTAGGATAAGTCATACCGCAGACACAGCAGATCGACTCTTCTCCGCTGTATGCCCGAAAGGTATCTACCGGGGTTCCCACCGCTTTCTCCAGATCTTCCATGCTTACATTTCCGGCCAGAGCTGCCGTTATATACTTCACTGTCCGGTCTGCTTCCGCAGGAGCATACTCATTGTCTGTCAGTGCCTGTATCACCTGTGAGCTATCTACTCCCTGCGCATGTACAATCATAGCCATGCCATGTGCTTTTAACGTCTCCTCGATCTCCGCTCTGTCAATATTTCCGCGGAGACTCTTATATTTCTCCGGGATCTCCAGAAAACTGTTGAAATCATCTGCAAACTGCTCATTCAGGTTTATTTTATCCCCTCTGTTATTATCCAGGATAAAGCAGGCTGCCGTCCCTTGGATCTGCGTCAGTTCAGTGAAACACTCATAAGAGTTGATGTGGGCTTTTACACTTTCTGCAGGTGACGGAAGGATTGTGACTGCTCCTACCTCCCGGCCATCATCAAGCAGTAAATCTATCAACATAGGTCCTGCTCCGGATCCCGTGCCTCCTCCACTAGCAAAGATCACAAAAAGAAGCCTGTCCTGTAATTTTGCCTCAATTTCTGCAGCTATGTTATCAAAATCCTCTACGATAAGATGTTTTGCCTTATGCCGGTCTTTATTGCAGCCTTCTCCATTGGATACATGATACCGGAACTTTGCATTTTCCAGTGTCTCCAGATCCTCTCTGGACGTATTAATATATAGTACTGTGTAACCCATACTCTCAAAAAGCTGACCGATATTTCCTCCGGCCTGTCCTACCGCTATAAATGCAATCTTATCCTTCATCCGTATAATCTCCTATCTTTATTTCTTATTCTGCTCCAGGAATTCCTTTCCGTCATCCGTGATATAAAAAGTGTTGGCTTTTCCATCCTTCATACCTTTTTTCACGTATCCCTGATTTTCATAATCCCGAAGTTTTTTAAATAATGTATTTTCTTTTACATCTAAATCTTCTGTCTGCATGATCTCCTTTAATGACATAGCTGCCATACGGTTATCCGCATTATTTGCCAAAAGTACAGACAGCACCAAAAATCCCAATCGGTTCACACTCTCACCGTCTCTTTCTTCCTGCATCTCTGATATAGTCTGATTATCTCTGATTTACTCAGATTATCTCTGATATTCTCTGCTATATTGTGATATATCCGAATGCTGTTATCTATTACATGCCCCTAAGTTATTTTTTGAGCATATCTTCCATCGCATCGTCCGTCATCTGCGCATACTGATAAAGATCATATAATGGTGCATAATTGTATTTTCCAAAGGCACGAAATCTGTATTTGCCTACTTTTTTTAATACACCATTTCTTTCCAAGCATTTTACATCCTGATGAGTGATGTTAAAGGCACTCTGATATACCTGGCTGCTGACGCCTATTCCAAATAGATCAGCAAACTGCTTATATTCAAAGCCGTTGTTGCAAAGAAGATCAAACAGCTCTTCTTTTTTCATTTTTTCGTTACATTCAATACCCGCAGAGCTGCATAATGAAATAAGCTGTTCTTTAAAAGCAACGCTCTGAGTGCCGGCATTTTTGCATACTTCCTTTTTCACATACTCCTCGACAGATAATTCTTTATCAAAATAATTGATATTTCTCATTTTCATCGCCCTCTTTTCTGATCTTCTCTGCTATATTCTGATATACTTGGATACTATCTGATATAATTCCGATAATCCAAGATAACCAATGCCAAAGTACATGACCAATCTCCACAGCTTGTCCATAATTCCTCCGGTGCGGAAATTGCATACCCGGATCCTTGCAACACTGAACGGTATCAGCAGCGGAACTCCACCGGAAAGCATATCCAGAATCAAATGGCTGAGATTACCTGCAATCATCCCTATCAGAAAAGTCTTCTCTATTCCGTTTGTATTGCCGATAACCGGCAGTGCCAACAGCATTGCTGCAGGAACCAGCAGAGAATGAAGCAGTCCCCGGTGTCCTGTCATGGAACGGACATTCTCTCTCAGTTTCCGCGGCAGAATGCCGGAAAGCAGCCGGATTCCTCTCTGACAGCCATGGACTATCAGCTCCACTACAGGCAGTCTGCTACCGATCTGGCTGTGGACATTGTCGATATCCGGGAGCAGCCCTCCCAGAACCGATCCGGTGGCCATTGCCAGCGTCATAGCGCCGGGGCATCCTGTATAGTGACTTATGACAAGTCCGGCAAAGAATCCTGTTGCACTATGCGTTTTCCCCGTCATGCTTCTACCTTTCCTTCGGTCATCTTTTGCATCTCCCGAAAACAATGATACGAACAATAATATATTTTCCGTCGCTTCTGTCGGACACTATACACCCAGTTGGTCCTGCCTCCGCCCCTGGTCTGATAAGGCACTGCAAAAATCTCGTGACATACCGGGCAACGATACATTTTGCTTACTCCACCGCATCGTTTATACATTTTTAACACCTTAACCTCTTGACAAGTACTTTGAAATCCTATATTGTAACGTTTAACAGGATGTGGAGTAATTTAAATACTTCGCATGTCTACTGAGACACAGTGCTTCGGTTCTCCAGCCTTTATAGCACTGTGTTTTTTATCCGCAAAATTCCGGGTAGCGCAGTCTGACTGCCTGCCAAAAATAAGGCGCATACCCACAGCAAAATATTTCTTCCACTGCATAACTCTTACATTCATTCAACTTTTCCTCCTCGTCCTCATAATCATCAACACTGGCTGTCCCGTTGGTGTACAGGTTAAATGCCAGCCGAATTACACGCAGACTTCCCGATGTCTGCCATCCCTCCTGCAGGGCTTCCGTTTTAATTAATCCGGTTCTGATATCATAGACATTTTCAAAATGCTCTCTAACACTTTTGTCAATTCCCAGACAGTAGATCAGTGCCATATGATATACATCAAAATCTCTGCATTTCGGAAAATTTCTGCAAAAAAATTTCTTATGCTCCTTATTGTAAAATAAAATGTCCTTACACAATTCTTCCATTCAATATCCTCTCCTTTTTATGTAATATTTTTATTACCTTTCCATGCACCATGTACATGACACAAGTTTCGGTTTACAACAATTTCTGTTGCAGGAGCTTAGCCAGCATCTCTTCCGGCAAATCTCCACCCGCCAGCTCCCCAACTGGTGCATCTATAATCTCTGCAAGGTCCCACAGATCTCTCAGCCGCATTGATCCCGGATCCTCGATCCGGTTCATAAGTGTCCTTACCTGTACATTTTGCTTTGCAGCAATCTTGTCCTCGGACACTTTGCTCAGTTCTATGTGCCGCTTGATTCCCGCCCTGGCTCTGGATGCGTAATTCTTTCTGGCCGTTTCTGTTCTCAGAAGGTTGGATTTTGGCATCTTCTCACTTCCTCTCCAGTTTAAATATAGCCCTAGCTAATTGCTACTTTGGTGTCCTTATAGTCACAATCTAATAGGTTATACAGTCTGTCGTTTCCACCCCTACAAAATTCATTACCTTAACGCACCAGTAACTTTTTTGCTTTATCGGGTTTAAATTGTTCTAATGGAACACCAAGTGCATCACATATCCGCATATACTCATTAGCCTCAATTTTTCTATTGTCATTCAATATCATATTAAGGATAGGTGACGGAATTCCTGTCTTTTCTGATAAATAGGATTGTTTTATTCCATTCTCTATCAGATATTTTTTTATATCGCTACCTTTCAATCTGTTTTCCTCCTTTCAAAAACAGCTTTCCTGTTTTTCTTAACTATAAAACAGCACTTCTGATTTGTCAACATATTTTTCAGATATTCTGAATTTTATATTGTATTTTCAAAATTTCTGTGCTACTATTGCCTTATAAACAAGGAGGCAATCATGGGAGACGACACAATTAAAAAAAATATTTCTAAAAACATTGCAAAATATAGGGAATCCGCCGGTCTCAGTCAAAAGGAATTGGCCAATAAGCTCGGTGTTGTTCCCTCCAGAATTTCTAATTGGGAAACTGGAGCGAACTGTCCTACAATAGATATTCTTTTTGAAGTATGCGAAGTGTTAGGAGTCTCCATTAATGATATATATGGCGTGTATCCTGATTCAAAGTTTGTATTAAAATATGGTGAACAAGACTTGCTAAAAAAATACCGTACTCTAGATTCGCATGGAAAAAAGATAGTCGATTTTGTACTTACGGAAGAAGCCGATCGCTGCTCCTGTGAATCTACCTGTACTCTCAGTGTTGAAGAACAGTGTGCGGCGGTTGCCAGAGATATTCGAAAGTATATTGGTCAGATTGATGTGCATGATCCTGATGCCGGTCGGAAGTTGGAAGCTCTTATTCGCGGCGATCATCCGGAGAGTAAACAGATAGGGTAACACCCTTCCCGGCAAGGTATTGGCTAGATTAAAATGGTCACTTTTGTTGTTCCGTGATGATCTAAGTTAATAATTACTATATGTTCAGGTACTAAATAAATAGCATATACGTCTGGATACGGTAGATACAAATATATCTTCGTCATCATAAACACCCCTCGCTCCCTGCCGGAGGAGGGTGCCGCACTATTTTAGCAAAAAATGTTTTCATTTTGGATATAAAAACAGCCCCAGTGTTGGAGCACCGGAGCTGATCCGATCTTACCGGGAAACCCGAATAAAATCACCCTAGACAAGTGCATTTTATCATTTTCCCGGGGATTTTGCAAGTCACCGGGCATTTTTATGCCCATTTTTAGGAGGATGATACTATGGCAACAGCTTACAAATTGCCGAGTGGAACATGGTGTATCAAGCCATACAGCCATTCAGAGCCGATGTACAATGCGGACGGTTCCCCCGTCCTGCAGAAAAACGGTAAGCAGAAAATGAAACGAATCTATAAGACGATTACCGGCGCTACCAAAAAAGAGGTGGATTTTGAAGCAGCGCAGTTCATGTTGCAGAAGGAAGAAGAGCTTGCGAATCAGCCGAAGCAAAAGAAAGCGGACTATACTCTCCTGCCTCTCACAGAACTGATAGATAAATATATCGAGTCCCGGCTGGTACTGAACAGGTCTCTTACTACCATCCAAGACTACTGGTGCATCCAGCGGAACGGTTTTCAGGATCTGATGCAGATTTGTGTTAAAGATATGGACAAGGAGCTCCTGCAGGAATCCGTCAATATGGAGTCTCAGCGTCCATGTAAACGTAAGAAGGGCGTGACGCTCTCTCCCAAACGTCTACAGAACGAATGGAGTTTGCTTGCATCAGTAATCCGTAAATATACAAGTTCTTTAGATGATGTTCTGCGGAACATTGAGCTTCCAGAGGTTCCCGAGCGTGTGCCCGATCTGATTCCGGCAGAAGTTCTGCTCCCGGCCATTAAAGATACTGAGTTGGAATTGCCTGTATTGCTGGCCGCATGGCTCAGCTTTTCCATGTCGGAGATCCGTGGCCTCACAAAATCAAAATCAATCTCCGGAGATCACATCCGCATTGCAGAGGTCGTGGTGGTTGTAGGTGGTAAAGATCACCGCAAAGAAATTGCAAAAAACAAATACCGTAACCGTACTCACAGGATCCCGCCTTATATCAAGTCCCTGATCGATAAAGTTCCCGGGGACAGGCTCGTTACCCTGACCGAGGCCCAGATCTATCACAGGTGGATCAAGTTTCAGGACGAGCACCGGTTTAAGCATATGACCTTTCATGATCTCCGCCATCTGAACGCATCTGTCATGGCCGCTCTGCGTATCCCGGACAAATATGCTCAGGAACGCGGAGGCTGGAAGTCTGACAAGATCATGAAAAAAGTATATACCCAGACCTTCTCCGAGGTCCGTGTTGCTGTAGATGATAAGATCGACGGATATTTTGACAATATTGCAAATCCCATTATGGAAAAAATGCCGTGGGAAAAGTATAGAGCCTGGCTCACCCTTTTTGGGAAGGAAGATAACAAGAAAAGCCAAAAAGAATTTATGAAGTTTATTGAGGAACAAAAAATTGCTACATAACCGTTTCATGTTGCATTTCATGTTGCATCGTGTCGCAAAACGCATGTAAATAGCGTATTTGTATTACATATATTACATTCACGATGTTGTCGGAAAGCCAGTGTTTATCAGCATTTGCCGTATTTCCGGCATTAGATAGAAAATTGCTTTACGGGTTCGATCCCCGTCTCGCGCTTGGAAAAAAGAACGATACCAAATCGGTATCGTTCTTTTTTTCGAGCCCTGCCAGGGCTCGAAAGTTCGATGTCTACGCTCCGCTCCGGTCCGCGCAGGCCGAGGTCCCCCGGACCTCGTGCGCCGTCTCGCGCTTCTTTTATTTGCAGCGGAAGCCTTGATTTTACAGGGTTTCCGCTCTTTTTGTGTCTGCATGAAATTGTAGACAGCTGGTTCTACAACGAATGTGGTTAAAACTAAAAAAGCCACCACAAAATGGTAACTCAATAACATAAGCAAGAAACCATCCGGCAGGCGTCGCCTCTCCTGCATCTCTTTTGACCCATAGGGTGCGTGGTTGCAACGAAATTTACCACCTCGGATAGTTCCTCTCTTATTGTATATAGATTATACCCTGTTTATTCCCTACTGTAAAGAATTTCTTTATTTCGCAAGTAATTCTGCAATCTTCTCTCACTAATTTTCCAGCATGAAATCACAGAATTTTTATATCCATGTTCATCCCCCGAAGTACATAATCTTAATACAATCTGTAAAAATCCTTCTTCCGTTTGTATTCTTTTAATAATCAGTCCCGTATATGCATGCTTATCCCTAATAATATAATCCGGGGTACTTATTGCCTCCTGTATATTTTTCAATACTTTATTATATGCCTCTGGATGTCTGTCCTTAATATGTTATGCTATACACTTCACTCTTTTCACCACCTTCATTTTAACTTCATGTTTCTTTCTTCCATTCACGTCTCTGGGAAAACGACTATAGATCGCTAGTCAACGATATGAGAATTTGTAAGAGAAATATTGCTCTTATTGCTAAGATAACATGAACGGCCATTTTTTACAAGAAAAAAGGCGACTGCACTCACATGCAATCGTCTTCTATCTTCTTTACTGTTCCAGTTTATCCGCATATTTGATACGGTAGATTCTCCGCAGGGAATCATTGATGCGTTCCTCGGAAATGGTGCCGTTCTGTACAGCCTCCAATACTCCGTTGTATGCCGTCTCAAAATTCTCCGGTGCATAGATCATATCACAGCCTGCGCGAAGTGCCAGTACCGCAGCTTCATCTGCTCCATAGTAATTGGAGATTGCAGCCTCATTCATGGCTCCGGATACGATCACACCGCGGAAATTCAGTTCATTTCTTAAAATATCCGTTACCACCGCGCTGGAGAACGTGCAGGGGGTATTGTCTCCGGTCAGGGAAGATGACGCCATATTACTGATGCGGATCATTTTGGTCATGCCATTGTCGATACAAGTCTGGAAAACCACAAATTCATTGGCCCTGAAATCTTCCGCACTTCTGTCTGTAGATGCCATGCCGTCCTTCGTGCTCTGGGTACTGCTGCCGATACCAGGGAACTGTCCGATACATGCGGTCACCTTCTGCTCCTGTAATCCTGCCTGCATATATCCTACAAAGGATGCCACATTGTCCGCTTCCGATCCGTAAGAACTGCTGCCTGCCGCATTTCCATCCACTACACTGAGATCTGCAGAAGGTGCGAAATCAAGATTAAAGCCCAGCTCTGCCAGATAAGTTCCCACCGTGGTTCCCGCTAGGTACGCATTGTTGGTATCTCCGGTAGCCCCGATGCTCTGGGGTGTGTCCACTTTAGTGCCAAGGCCTGCCGCAGCTACCGCATCTGTATCGCTTCCCTCTCCGTCAATGGCAATAAACAGGGGATAGCTGGTATATAATTTGGTATTATCGATCATCTGCTTCAGCTGATCTGCAGACTGGATGTTTTTCGCAGCGTATACGATTCCACCTACCGGGTATTGGGATAACGCATCCTTGGTACCGTCTCCCGCCTGTACTGCCGCAGACACACCGGTGATCGATTCCGGCGTCGTAATGAATAATCCGGCTACCTTATCTTCCAGAGGCATGTTCTGGATGATTGCCTCATTAATAATGGTATCCAGCTTCTGCTCATCCGTGAGTTCCACCACTGTCTCCTGGCTTTCCGTCGGTGCCTGGATTGTCTCCTCATCCGAAAGGATCTCATCCACCTTGTTCTGCTGTTCTTCCTGATTACGACTCATGCTGGTAATCTTGCTTACAGCAAAAGCAATTCCCACCGCCAGCAACAGGATCATAATACCTACAACCGTATATGCAATGATCTGATTTCTCTGTCTTCTCTTATGTCTGAGTTCTCTTTTGTCCTGCTGATTCTGTTCGTTTGTGTCCATTTTCATAACTCCTCTATCTGTACTATTCTTCTATTGTACATGATATCGGTAGGTTTTTCCACTGGAAAATTGTACAACTATTCAGAACCTCATTCGCAAAATAAAAAATCCAATATGGACTTACAAATGCAAGCATTTGACGACCATCTTGATTTTTTACTTGGCTCTGAATAGTTATACAACATTAAGAGAGCGTACCGATCATTCTTTCAATCAGTACGCCCTCTCAGACTACAGGCTCCAATGGCTTGCCCTCTCTTTCTTAAATTTGATCTTCCATTTTGTCTTTTGTTCTCTTTCCACTTTTCTTTTGTACGTATGTACTGTAATGTGAGATAATTCTTATCTTCTGTTGTTCATTACTTTTTCTTCTGTGTACTTGATGTTCTCTATGTAAATTGGTTCTCTTTGGTAGTTCTATTCAGTTGTACATCATGGAAGACTGTGGTAGGACTTTACTTGTTAGGTGGACTATACCTCTCTTTCTATAGATTCTTTTGTACTTCTCTCCCAACCTTCTTTGTTGGGTTGTTCCGTTTCTCTTTTGTTAAGTCTAATATAATACATGCTTGTACATTTGTCAACACATTTCTCGAAATATTTTAATTTATTTTCAATATTTTTATTGTGCTGGTATATTTTTACAATTTTTGATATTTTTCGACATATTTTCTGTCTTTTTGGAAAAGAACAGGGCAAAGGGTGTGCCGCTGACGGGGGTACGTGTAACGAGCCATGCCAGCATCCGCCAAAAGCCCTGGCGGGCTTTCGGCGGATGACGGCTGTCGCCGTATAAAGTCAAAAAAACTACCACTCCCTGGTGAGCAAGCTCCCCATTGAGTGGTAGTTTCCTTGCCTTTGCATGTCTCGTTACACGGCAAACTGGCTATTATACAGATTCGCGTAGAAACCGCCCTTTGCCAGCAGGGTCTCATGGTTGCCCTGTTCGATGATGTTTCCGTCTTTCATTACCAGGATGACATCAGCGCTCTGGATGGTGGAAAGTCTGTGGGCTACGATGAAGCTGGTGCGGCCTTCCATCATTTTGGCGAATGCGTTCTGGATCTTGATCTCGGTACGGGTATCGATGGAGGAGGTTGCCTCATCGAGGATCAGCATGGGAGGCAGGCACAGCATGACTCTGGTGATACACAGAAGCTGTTTCTGTCCCTGGGACAGGCTGCCGCCGTCTTCGGTGATCACGGTGTCATACCCTTGGGGCAGTTGCTTGATAAAGCTATGGGCATGGGATGCCTTGGCTGCTGCGATGATCTCTTCCTCGGTAGCGTCCGGTTTACCCATGCAGATGTTGTCACGGATAGTGCCGGAACGTAACCAGGTCTCCTGCAGCACCATACCGTAATTGGTACGGAGACTTCCTCTGGTGATATCCCGGATGTCGGTACCATCCACCTTAATGGAGCCGGAGTTCACATCGTAAAAACGCATCAACAAATTGATCACGGTGGTCTTACCGCATCCGGTAGGGCCTACGATGGCAACTCTCTGCCCGGGTTTTACCTGCAGGTTAAAGTTCTGGATCAGCTTCTTCTCCGGTACATACTGGAAATATACATCCTTCAGATCTACGTTGCCCTGAGCCTCTTCTAATACTCTTGCATCCGCAGCATCGGGCACCTGAGGCTCCTCGTCGATCAGTTCGAAGATACGTCCGGCACAGACAAAAGCATTCTGCAATTCTGTTACCACGCCGGAGATCTCGTTGAAGGGCTTGGTGTACTGGTTCGCATAGCTTAAAAAGCAGGACAGACGGCCTACGCTGATACCGCCCTTGATCGCTACGAGCGCACCGAACACACCGACACCGGCATATACCAGACTGTTAACGAAACGGGTCGCCGGGTTCGTAATGGAGGAGAAAAAGATAGCTTTCAGAGAGCATTTCTGCAATCTGCCGTTGATCTCTCCAAACTTGCTCTTCACCGCTTCTCCTCTGGAAAAGGTATTTACAATCTTCTGGTTGTCGATCATTTCCTCAATCAGGGAAGTCTGCTCGCCTCTGGTCTCGGACTGCTCCTTGAACATGGAGTAGGTCTTGGTTGCAATGAATTTTGCCACCAGGAAGGATACCGGAGTGATACATACTACTACCAATGTGATGGGCACATTGGTCACCAACATGAAGCCCAGCGTACACAGGATCGTCAGTACACCGGTGAACAGCTGGGTAAATCCCATCAGCAGACCGTCTGCGAAAGTATCCACGTCCGCAATAACACGGCTCACGATATCACCGTAAGCATGGGCATCCAGATATTTTAAGGGCAGGATCTCCAGCTTTGCAAAAGCATCCGTACGGATATCCCGGATCACATGATAGGTAATATAGTTGTTGCAGGTGTTCATGACCCACTGGCCGACTGCTGTGATGATCATTGCGATGGCAATTTTTTTCATAATAGAAAAAATACCCGGTATATCTACCTGTCCCCTGCCGATGATCAGATCCACCGCATTACCGGTGAGGATAGGGATATATAAGGTCAATAACACGGTCAGGCCTGCTAACAGCAGGGAGAGTACCAGTGCCGGTGTATATTTCCGGATATATTTCAGCACACGCTTCATGGTTGCTTTATTATTTGTCTTCTGCATTACCGAACACCTCCTCTCTGCTCAGGATACTGGGAATAATAAATCTCCTGATATACCGTACAATCCTTCAACAATTCATCATGGGTTCCCACACCTGCGATCTCACCGTCATCCAGTACGATGATCTTGTCCGCATGGCGGATAGTGGAAGCTCGCTGGGATACGATAAAGGTCGTGGTCTTATCTTCCAGGGTACGCAGTGCCGCACGCAGTTTTGCGTCGGTGGCATAATCCAGTGCGGAGGCACTGTCATCCAGGATCAGGATCTCAGGCTCTCTGACCAAGGCTCTTGCGATCGTCAGACGCTGTCTCTGTCCACCGGAGAAGTTCTTACCGTTCTGTGCCACAGTTGCATCTAACTTTCCGGGCTTACCGTCTACCACTTCCGATGCCTGTGCCAGTTCCAGTGCTTTCCACATCTCCACTTCGGTAGCGTCTGGCTTGCCCCACTGGAGGTTGCTGCGGATCGTTCCCTTGAACAGGACTGCCTTCTGCGGTACGACGCCGATACGTCCGCGCAGTTCCTCATCACTCATGGTCCGGATATCTCTGCCTTCCAACAGGATCTCACCTTCTGTCGCCGGATAGAAACCTGGGATCAGATTCACCAGGGAGGTCTTACCGGAACCGGTACCTCCGATGATACCTACGGTATCGCCACGGTTTACGGTGAAGTTCATATCCTGCAAAGTAGGTGCTCCGGCTCCCTGATAAGTCAGGGATACATGTTTGAAGTCTAAGAAAGGTGCGCTCTTATCTACCTTATCCGCTAGTTTCTGATTCTGCGCTCCCACATATGCAGCATCTGCGCCGATATCGAAAACGGAAGCTACACGTTCTGCACAGGCCAAAGCCTTGGTCATGGTCACGATCAGGTTTGCCAGCTTCACCAGCTCTACCAGTATCTGGTTCATATAGTTGATGATCGCTACCACCTCACCCTGGCTTAAGTTACCGATATTGACCTGTACCGCACCGGTATAGATCAGGGCAATGATAGCACCGTTTACGATGACATAGGTCACAGGATTCATGCAGGCACTGATCTTACCTACGAAGATCTGCATGGCGGACAATGCCTCATTGTTCTCCCGGAATCGCTCTTCTTCCTTCGCTTCCTGATGGAATGCACGGATGACACGGACACCGGTCAGATTCTCTCTGGTGATGCCCAATACCTGATCCAGCCTGGACTGCACCTTTTTGTACATAGGGATTGTGGATAAAATAATACCGAATACCACAATGGACAACAAAGGAATCGCCACTACAAAGATCAGGGCACATTTCACATCAATGGTGAATGCCATGATCATGGCACCAAAGACAATGATCGGGGAACGTAAGAACAGACGCAGTGTCATGTTGATACCGGACTGCACCTGGTTCACATCACTGGTCATGCGGGTGATCATAGTGGAGGTTCCCGCCTTATCAATATCCGTAAAGCTCAAATCCTCAATATGGTCAAACAATGCCTGCCGCAGTTTGGTGGATACCCCCACTGCTGCCTTGGCTGCGAAAAACTGCGCCGTAATGGAGGAAGCCAGTCCCACTACGCCGAGCAGGAGCAGAACCAGCCCCATTTTGCCAATATAACCCATATTTCGATTGGAAATACCATAGTCAATGATATTTGCCATTACCAGAGGAACCATCAGTTCGAAAAATGCTTCCAGCAGTTTGAACAGTGGTGCCAGTATGGACTCTTTCTTATAATCTTTCAGATACATCATTAATCTTTTCATAAAGTCCTCATTTCTTCGCGCTTTCCATGTAATGCGCATCCGCTTTTCATGCTTCCTATCCCTTTACAGCTTTCCCGTTCCTTCTTTTTACGCTTCTGCTGTTCCGCAACAGACCGCCAGCGAATAGCTATCCTCCAGAACCCGTTCCCGGAAACATATCTGCTTTTCCTGCCAGTTCTGTTCGTCGGAGAAATCTTCTCCCACTGCACTGCCGATCCCCTGGCCGGTGTATTTGCCGTAGGCTTCTTTTCTGCTCCACAATCGGTAAAACAGTTCCGTGCGCTGTGACGCAGGCAGTTCCTGCAGCAGTTTCCATTCCGTTGGCGCAAAAAAACGCTCTGCCGTCCGTTCCTTATAGGGAACCCATTTCTGAATGTCCGCTCCCACTTCTCCGTCTCCTACCGCGCAGACCACATAGTCTCCGGAATGAGACAGATTGAATTTTTTCGGGATGTTCACGATCTGTGGCTTCCCCAGTTCTCCATATTCGTAGGAAAAGGATAACGCCCCCGCCTTGTCCCGGTGCATCCGCTCCTGTAACACCGCAAGCAGCTCATCCTCTTGCAGAAACAGGATTCCGGTATTCTCCGTACCGTCTATCAGATCCAGAGCCATCTTCTGCAACAGCATTCCCGCGCCGAGACTGGCTGCCTTTGCTCCGGTGCTTTTCAGCCGTTGTACCTTCTTACACCGCACCGGATCCACACATTCTGCAGCTTCCCGCAGGAATGTCCGCCTGATTTCTTCCTCACCTGGGTGCAGATGCAATACATAAATTCCTACAGCCATATTCTTCTCCTGACAAATTGCCATATATACCCAACATAAAGGCTGTCACACAGAAATCATGCGACAGCCTCATTATTATTCTTCCGGCTTGGCGGTGATGGCCAGATGCAGTTCATCCAACTGCTTCTGCTCTACTGTACCCGGTGCTCCCATCATAATGTCCATGGCATTCTTGTTCATGGGGAAAGGAATGATCTCACGGATGCTTTCCTCACCACAGATCAACATGATCATACGGTCTACGCCGGGAGCGATTCCTGCATGAGGGGGTGCTCCGTAACAGAATGCATTGTACATGGCAGGGAACTTTGCCTTCACATCGGCTTCGCCTAAGCCTACCAGTTCGAATGCCTTGATCATAATCTCAGGATCATGGTTTCTCACTGCGCCGGAGGACAGCTCTACGCCGTTGCAGACCAGATCGTACTGGTATGCCAGAATCTCCAGAGGATCCTGATTGTTCAGCGCATCCATACCGCCCTGGGGCATGGAGAACGGATTATGACAGAATTCCAGTTCGCCGGACTCTTCACCGATCTCATACATCGGGAAATCCACAATCCAGCAGAACTCGTAGCAATCCTTCTTCATATGTTTCTCGCTGGCTGCACCCAGCAGCTTTCTGTATACACCTGCTGTCTTCTGCGCTTCCAGCTTCTTGCCTGCGGCAAGCCCTACAAAGTCACCGTTCTTAAGGCCGAGAGCCTTGATGACTTCTTCCTTGCGATCCTGCAAGAACTTGGAGATACCGCCTACGAACTCTCCGTTCTCGTCTACACGGAACCAGAATCCCTTGCGTGCGGTCTGTACTTCTACCTCTGCGCAGATAGCATCGATCTGCTTACGGGTAGCGGTGAAGCCATCCACCACGATAGCCTTTACCGTCTGACCTTCGAAAGCAGCAAAGCCACAGCCCTGCATTACCTCGGTGGCATCGGTCAGCACCAGATCGATACGCAGATCCGGCTTGTCGGAACCATACTTGTCCATAGCCTCCAGATAAGGGATCCGTACAAACGGAGCCTTGGAAGCATTTTTATAAATACCGTACTTTTCAAATACGGGAGGAAGTACCTGCTCTACGATGGAGAATACATCTTCCTGGGAAGCGAAGGCCATCTCCATATCCAGCTGATAGAATTCTCCGGGAGAACGGTCTGCTCTCGCATCCTCATCACGGAAGCAGGGAGCGATCTGGAAATAACGGTCAAAACCGGAAGCCATCAGGATCTGCTTGAACTGCTGGGGTGCCTGGGGCAAAGCGTAGAACTTGCCGGGATGATTTCTGGCAGGAACCAGATAATCTCTCGCACCTTCCGGGGAAGAACAGGTCAGAATAGGGGTGGTGATCTCCATGAAATTCAGAGCATACATTCTCTGACGCAGCTCTGCCACGATCTGACTTCTCATCACGATATTCTTCTTCATGTTCGGATTTCTCAGATCCAGATAACGGTATTTCAGACGGGCATTCTCGTCTGCATCCTTGGACTGATTGATCTCAAAAGGAAGTGCATTGTAGATACACTTACCTAAAATCTCGATCTTGTCAGGCACTACTTCGATCTCTCCGGTAGGCAGATTGGCATTCTTGCTGGAACGCTCTCTTACCACACCTTCCACGGAGATGGTGGACTCCTTGTTGATGCCATCCATCACGTTCATCATCTCTTCGGTCTCTACTACCAGCTGAGTGGTTCCGTAGAAATCACGCAAAATGACAAATCCGAGATTCTTGCTGACTTTTCTCATGTTCTCGAACCAGCCGACCAGTGTGACTCTCTCGCCAACGTTGCCGATCCGAAGTTCATTACAATTATGGGTTCTGGACTGAATCATTGCTTTTGCTCCTTCGTCTGTTGCTTTTTATCTCTTTAATTCTTCTTTATAGAATTCCACGAATTCTTCGTAGCCTTCCTTGTTCAGCTGTTCTTTCTGGAATTTCTTATTCTTGTTCATGCGGGCTACCAGTACCTGAGTACCGTCCTTACGGGCTTCCTGGGCCTGTGCGATCACTTCACACAGTCTTTCACCGCTGACGCCCTTTTCGATCAGGTATGCTACCTGCTTCGGTCTCGTAGGAACTTTGAATCCTCTCTCCATGAGCAGCATGATGATACGCTCGAAACCGATGGAGAATCCACAGGCGGGTACATCATTGCCGGTGAACTTGCCTACCATCTTGTCATAACGTCCACCACCGCCGCAGCTGCCGCCGAATTCCGGCATAGCGATCTCAAAAATAGTTCCGGTGTAATAGGACATACCTCTTACCAGAGTGGCATCGAAGACAATCTCGAAATCAGATGCCTTCGTCGCTCTGACGCTGTCCATGATCTCTCTGAGGCTCTGGGCAATCTCGGGCTCTAAGAATCCTTCCAGGGTATCCGCCAGATAAGCCACACCATCCTCTGCACTCTCCAGACCCTTGAACAGTTCCAGATACTTGTCTACACATGTCTTATCAAAACCGTTCTCCAAAAGCTCAGCTTCCACGCCTTCCAGACCGATCTTGTCCATCTTGTCCAGAGTGATAAATACGCTGTCATAGGACTCTTCGGGGAATCCGCTATAAGCAGCCATTGCCTTCAGGATACGGCGTTCATTGATACGGATCTGGAAATTTTTAAATCCAAGCCTGCCCAGTGTGGTGGTGGTCGCCAAGATCAGTTCGATCTCCGCTAAGTTAGACGGCTCACCGAGAATATCGATATCACACTGCATGAACTGACGATATCTTCCTCTCTGAGGTCTGTCCGCTCTCCATACATTGCCCATCTGCAATGCCTTAAAAGGAGAAGGCAGGGATGCCGCATTATTGGAATAATAACGTACCAGCGGTACCGTCAGGTCATAACGCAGCCCACTGTCGACTACCTCTTCCTCGGTGGTCGCAGCTGCTACATTCAGTTTCTCGCCGCGCTTTAAGATTTTGAAGATCAGCTTCTCATTGTCACCGCCCTGCTTACTGCTTAAGTTTGCAATATTTTCCACACAGGGAGTCTCAATGGAAGTAAAACCGAATTTGCCGTAGGTGTCCTTGATGACGCTGATCACGTAATCACGGATCTGCATCTCCTCCGGCAGGATATCTTTCATGCCCGTTGTAGGCTTCTTGCTAAGTGCCATGGTTTTCTACCCTTCCGCTCGTATATTTTATATCTGCAAATTGCCTTTCCCGCAATTTTAGCTCAATATCTTATATATGATACTTTTTTTCCCGATAACTGTCAACCCTCCCGTGCCCCGCTTCTGCCAGAAATTCAAGCATTTTTCTATAGAAAAACAGGACAGTGATCTCTCACTGTCCCGCCTTCTCTTTCATCTTCTTCAAATAGGCATCTTTCAATGCACATTTTTCCTCTAACTGACGGATCTGCTTCTTCAGATCCTCCAGATATTCCGCGGTGACTTTCACGCCTCCGCGGACCGCTACATCTTCATGTCTGCTCATATCCTCCAGCCATTGTCTGATGGAGTTTTCCCGCAGATCATTATACGTATTGTCTTCCTGTGGCTGCCACATAATTTCCCTCCAAACTTACTCAGACACGGAACTGCCGCATATTCTGCTGAAGTTTGCCGATGCTCTGTAATACGCCCTTGGTCTCTGTAGACATATTTTCACTGGAATAGGTGATCCCCTGAAGGTTCTTATTCACTCCGGCCACCGCATCCGCCAGTTCCGCCTGCATCGTAATTTACCCTTTGATCGTTTTCCCCATAGTGCACCATCCCTTTTATCCTTATTTTGTTTTGCGTACCGTAGAGTACTTTTGTCTTAATTGTACTTTTTCTCATACAATGTGTCAAGAAATCACCGCGTCAAATCGCCAAAGTTTTTAGTTGCAGAAAAGCTGCTACCCACGATCGGATAACAGCTTTCTGACTGCCTGTTATGATTTTCAGACTATTTTTTAATATTTGATCTCTTTGCCTTCCAGTCTCCACTGTCTGAACTCTGCGGATGCGGACAGTAACAGGTCGGAGGAAGAATTCAGTGCGGTCTCCACAGAATCCTGGATGACACCGATGATGAAGCCGACACCTACGATCTGCATGGCAATATCGTTGGAGATTCCAAACAACGAACATGCCATAGGGATCAGTAACAGGGATCCTCCTGCCACGCCGGATGCACCGCAGGCTGCCAGGGTTGCCAGAATACTCAGCACGATACCGCTTAAGAAGTCTACGTGAATCCCCAGAGTATTTGCCGCTGCCAGTGTCATTACGGTAATGGTGATGGCTGCACCGTCCATGTTAATGGTAGCTCCCAGCGGGATGGTTACGGAATAGGTATCCTTATCCATTCCCCACTCTTCACAGGCCTTCATATTCACAGGAATATTGGCTGCGGAGCTTCTGGTGAAGAACGCAGTAATGGCACTCTTCTTCAGGCACTTGAAGATCAGCGGGTACGGGTTCTTGCGGATACACCAGAACACGATGATCGGGTTGGTCACAAAGTAGATAAACAGCATGGAACCTACCAGTACTAACAGAAGTTTTCCGTATTCGGAGAAGATCTCCAGTCCGTTGGAAGAAATGGAGCTGAATACCAGACCTAAGATTCCGAAGGGAGCCATACTGATGATCCAGCTGACTACCTGGGACAGACCGTTGGAAATGTCATCCAGTACTTTCTTGGTGGTATCATTAGCTGCTCTCATACCGACACCGATGATCACACCCCAGGTCAGAACACCAATATAGTTGGCATTTAACAGAGAGGATACCGGATTGGCTACCATATTCATTAACAGAGTCTTCAGTACTTCCACGATACCGTCCGGCGCTGCCATATCGGTGGCTGCGTCTGCCAGTGTCAGTGTCACGGGGAATAACCGGCTGGCGATCACGGCTACCAGCGCTGCCAGAAAGGTACTGAACATGTACATAATAATAACGGTCTTAATGATGCCGCCATGGCTCTTCCCTGCATGACACAAGGCACTGATCAGCAGGAAGAATACCAACAAAGGCGCAATGGCCTTCAGGGCACCTACAAAAACATCTCCAAGAATGGCAATACCGGTTGCCTGCGGCACGACCAGTCCCAGGATCACACCAATGACCAGACCACATACGATACGCAGGATCAGGCTGATGCTGTTCCACTTTTCAAATAGTTTTTTCATACTTACACTCTTCTTTCCCTTTTTTCTGATGTATACATGTACTCCATTGCACACATTATGTGCTATTATATAGTATTTCTCATATAAAGACAAGTGTATTTTTCCCGCGGACATTTTGAGGCTATTTGTTTTTCGATTTTTAGAACAGAAAAAAACGGATCCGCAAAAAGCAGATCCGCTTTCCTCATTTTCCTATTACATTACAAAACATTTGTCATTGCGGAGATTCCCACCTTCATGACACCCGCCAGTACCATGACCCAGATGGGATTCAGTTTCGTTTTCCGAAGCAGCAACACACAGATTCCGAAGATCACCACCATGCTCCACTCCGTACCCGTCAGGGAAATCGTCCCTCCGCTTCCCCAGAACGCATTTTTCAGGATCAGTATCCCTGCCGATGCAATCATTGCCACCACTGCAGGCCGCAGAGATTTCAGCACTCCCTGCAGCAGATCCAGATTACGATACTTCAGGTATAGTCTTGCCAGGATCGTCACAATAATGCAGGACGGCAGAATACACCCGACCGTTGCCACCACAGCTCCGGGAATCCCGGCAATCTTCAGTCCCACGAAGGTGGCGGAATTCACTGCAATGGGGCCCGGTGTTATCTGTGATATCGTGATCAGATCCGTGAATTCCGACATGGTCAGCCATCCGTGAGTCGTAACTACTTGTCCCTGGATCAGAGGCATGGCCGCATAACCGCCGCCGAAGCTGAACATTCCTATTTGCAGAAAACTTAAAAATAATTGCAGATAGATCATTTTCCAGACCTCCTCTTGGCAAGAAGTGTACGGACCAAACCAATCAGTCCGCAGACGATCACAATGTAGACCACATTGATCTCCAGAATACATGCTGCCAAAAAAGCTCCCAGCATAATGACAAGTGACATAGGATCTTTTTCTTTTACGATAGGTGCACCCATATCATACGTCACGGAAGCGATCACCGCTCCCACTCCTGCCTGCATCCCAGACAGCATCTGCGCCACGAAGAAGTTACTGCGGAACACATTGTAGCAGACAGATATTGCCGCTATAATCACAAAGGGCGGCAGGATCGTTCCAAGGATCGCCACCAGTGCCCCCGGGATCCCGGCCAGCTTGTACCCCACCACGATGGCTCCGTTGACTGCGATCGCACCGGGCGAGGACTGGGCAATGGCCACCAGATCCAGCATTTCGTCTTCTCCGATCCAATGGTATTCATCCACGAATTTCTTCTTCATCAGCGTAACGATGACATAACCGCCCCCGAACGTGAATGCACTCAGATACAGTGTGGATATGAATATTTTCCACAATATTTTTCCCTGGGATTCTTTTTCTTCCCTGCTTTCCATGCTACTTTTCTCCATTCTTTTTGACAGTGCCTTCCCGCATCCTTGCTGTTCTGTCTGTCAACTGTAAAACTGCACCGCATTTTTCAATGCTCCACACACACAACAGTATCTGGGCGTAACCGAAAAACACCGCTGGAGTCCCGATCAGCGTTACCAGCCCCAGTGCCCAGCTTCCCATTCTCTGTACAAAATCCCACGGGAAATACCGCAGAGACATTACAGTGAGCAATGCCGCCGCTCCCAGCCAGATATGATCATTTTTGGCGCATATCTTTTTTCCTTTTACAAAGCTTTGATAGAGCAAAAACAACAGACAGCCAAGCAACAGAATTCCCATTCCGGGGTGTCCGTTCCTATAAAAATAAGTACTGAACAGACCGCCGATACTGTATCCCTGCTCCATGATGCTGGTATATTCCAATCCGCTCTCCGCAAAGGACCCGTCGAACAGCCAGTGTTTCCACGTCATATAGGTGGGGTATGCCATGGCAACTCCCAGAATTCCGATCACCGGATATTGCCATTGTCTCCGGCAGATACCACCCACGCAGATCAGGAACAAAAGCGTCAACGCGGCTACGCCATCCAGTCTTCCGATAATCCCCAGGGCCAGTACTGCGGTCAATCCGTAGCCTGTCTTCCAGAACATTTTCTCCGTATCCGACATTTTTATCAGAGACGCTGCCAGGATCGGCACCACCATCCATATCAGAATCTGTGACCGATCCACACTTTCCGTTACCACATATACATGATAAGGCAGCAACAGATACCCCAATGCCCCCACCAGTGAAAACCAGTCTTTCTTTTTTCTCTTTAAAACGCAATGGAACATACTCCATGCGGTTCCAAAGGTAATAATCTGGGTCAATATGATAAAAGTACTTTCCATCTGTTATTCTCCTGTCATGAAAGGTTCTTCATTGTACCAGTACTGAACATCCGATTGCAGTATAATGGTATTTTCATAATATACCACCTGTAAAACAAGTATTAACAGTACCGCAAACACGATCCAAGGGAAAATTTTGTTCTGGCTTTTTCTTTTTTGAAGAAGTATCCATACCACACTGCCCAGTACTGCATATCCCAACACACAGACAACAAACTTTCCGGGATTTCCCATTACATATAAGGTCTTCACCGCCAGAGGATTCCATATACCAAAAGCTGCTGCCGCCAACACCAGTCGGGCATCCTTTCCCCATTTGGAAAACAGGAAATAAAGCAATGCAAGTGCAGCTCCGGATAAAAATGCTATCATGATCTTATAAGATGTTGCGACCGGAAATCCAATCCACCGCATTCCTGCCGGAATCCATAAATATAGTAAATGGGCCGCCGGAATCCTTCCCCATTCTCCCTGAAGCATATACTCTGTTTCTCTCAGGCACTGTACACTGTCAGTCCCCAGAACAAGATAATCCACCAGCAAGGGGATACAGGCTATCATCCAGATTCCCACCATTGCACAGTTGATCCATTTTTTCTGTCCGCTCACTTCTTTACACAATACTTTTCTGCGGAATATCGCAATTCCATCCAGACAGGCAAAAAGAACCAGCACTATTACAAAAAGGATCCTTCTTCCGGCGGTTGTCTTCTCTACTTTCAACTCATAGGAAACATTTCCTCCCTCCGAAAATGGCTGTATCTGCAGATGTGCTGCATCAACCGTATCTGCCACATAATAGGTAATCCTTTTATGCTCTGTATCTGCAGACAAAGTTGCCCGGTTGCCCCTGATCGCACGAAAAGTGGTCTCCTCCGCTTCCAGACTGATCTCCATTCCGCTTCCGATTCCGCCATTTGCAATATCCGACTCTACTATGATGCGATATACTCCCGGGTTCAATGCAAAATCTTTGCTGACGATCCCCCCTGTTTCTTCCACCCGATACAATTGCTGATGATCTGCCTCGAATACAATATCCGATCCCCCAAAAGACAGCACGAACAGAACCGCTAAGAGAAGCCCTTCCGCTAATAAAATCCATTTCTTTTTCATCTCTGTCTCCTCTTCCGAATCCCGAAAAACACAATACCCGCTACTGTGATCAAAGTAACCAGTTCCGCCGTTCTCCAATACCACGGTTCCACAAAACGCACTCTGACTGTTCCGGCATATCCACCCGGAATGCACACTTGCAAAATATGTCCACCGTCGTCTGTGATCTCCAATACTTCTCCTTTGTCATCCCTGGCTGCATATCCCTTATACATGAGAACCGGAAGTGTTACTATTTCCTCCCGGGCCGAATCATTCCTGCAGAAAAAGCTTATATTTAAACCTCTCTTTTCATAGTCTGCGATCTGAATATTCTCATTGGCTTCCGGTCTTGCAAAAGTCAGCTTTGTGCTGTCCGTTCCATAGATCAGATACTCTTCTCCGGAGATGTAACCAAATCCCATACTTTCCTGATTATATAATGTAACGTCCCTCTCCTGTACTCCCGAATCCATCATAAACAGATAGGATGCAGACAAAGACACTACTGCCGTGATCAGACTCATCTGATAGAAGATTTTCCGGTTGTTCTGAAAATATCGAATCACATATCCCGTTACCGTCACCAACAGAACCGTACCCCATCCCAGAAAACGATTGGGGAACTGCAGACTGCTCACCAGTGTCGCTGCAATGCCGGAAATTTTCTGAATGTTATCCCAGGGAAAGGAATTTGTGGACATCCATAATGCAAGGCATCCGAATCCTGCTGCCTTTATCGCAAAGCTCTTCTCAGCCTCTTTTTGTTTTTGCAAATCTCCCAAAAATAACAGCAGCCAGAAAATCATCATTCCTATTACCAGAAACAATCCTACCCCAATAGGATTCAGTAAATCCCCTGCCTTGCCTTCCATGGATTCTGGAATTCTGCTGAACCAGAACTGCTGTAATATTTGCGCAAAAATGGTTCCTCTGTCCTGGATAGTTCTCGCCGATGCATGGCGTATCCTGACATCCTGTGTCAAATAATAGTCAACAAACGGTACCAGATACCACAAGCTTAATCCCAGCGCAAAAAATGCTCCACTCGCAAGCTGCCGAAATCTTTGCCATGCAAATACTCTGCGGATATAAATCAGACAGAACAGCACTGTGAACAATGCCGTAATCTCACAGGTCAGTACATGGGTCTGGATCAATCCGGCATATCCCAGTCCCAAAATGATCCAGCTTTTATGAAACTCTCTGTCTTCCACATCTTTTTCAAAGACAAGATAAATTCCGTATACCACCAGCGGCAGAAACGTATAGGCGCTTCCCTCTCCTACAGCTCCTACCATTACCAGTTTAAAAAATCTAAATATGGATAAAGTATACAATGCGCTGCAGACCAGACCTATGATCCGGTCTCCGAAGATTCCGTTAAAACAGTACCAGGCAATCGCTGCCGTAGCAATACTAAGTCCTATGCAATAGAAAGCATAGCTTTCCGTCATCGTAAAGCCTGCCATGCGCAGAAGTGCCGGAAAATACAATAACAGATTACAATAGAAAATACCATTGGCGTATCCGTGGTCAAATACCCATCTGGGTTCCAGCCGTACCGGGAACTGTCCGGTCAGAAGTCCATCCTTTACACCTTCAATACGGTGCAAATGATAGGTCAGATCCGCTCCGGACACCATGCCGTCATAAAAATAGGGGATGGAGGCAAAAAAGGCGATCACACCGATTCCAAACAGGATCTGACGTCTCTGCTCATTTCTGCCTTTTACCGCCTCCCGACGCTCCAGCCACATGGTCGCAAGAACCAACAGTGCTGCTGCCGCAAGGATCACAAGATATCTTGTCCACAGAAGATTCGTCTCCACGATCCGCAGATTCCCGGTGGTCAGCTTTTCCTGTCCGGAATAATCGATTGTCACCGTCAGTTCTTCTGTGGGCTCATAAAGCCAGAAATCATAGGAAGTATGCCCCAGTGCACTGTACAGATGCTCGCCGTTGCACAACAGGCCTCCCTGATACACAGTGCCGTCTTTCACATTGCAGACCGCGATGGCATCCCCGGTGCATTCGTAGGACAGCTCCACCCGGTATACTCCTTTCCCCAGAGAAATATGCTCAAATACCGGCTCTTCTGTATAAGATTCCCCTTCCGCAAAAGTATAGCTTCCGGTATAGTTCCATTCCCGGTTGGGCATGGCAATACGGATGATACAACCCACCATCAATGTAGCCAGAATCCCCAGAATCACATATCTGATATAAGGTTTTTTCTTCACCTTTCCCATTCTCCTTTGGTCACATGTTGTAAATCATTTGAAATAAAACGCAAAAATCCACAATGAGTATAGCACAAAAAAAAGATAATGAAAACTCTCTTCATTATCTTTTTCCTGTATTTATGCGATTCCTATGCCTGTTTTGTATGATGTTCCACATGTTCGAAGGTGAATACATTCAGGAACTGTTTTGCTCTCTCTGTCTCCGGATGTTCGAAAAATTTATCGGGAGCGGCCTCCTCCACGATCTTACCCTGGTCGATGAAAATAACTTTGTCCGCTACCGCCTTTGCAAACTGCATCTCATGGGTGACAATGAGCATGGTCTTGCCCTGTTTTGCCAGATCCAGCATAACATCCAGCACTTCTCTTACCATCTCCGGATCCAGTGCCGCGGTCACTTCATCGAACAGCAGGATCTCCGGATGCATGCACAATGCCCGGACGATGGCTACACGCTGCTTCTGTCCACCGGACAACTGTCTGGGATAACTCTTTGCCTTATCTGCCAGTCCCACGCGCGCCAGAAGCTCCATGGCCTCCTTCTGTGCCTCTGCCTTATCGCGCTTCTGTACCTTGACCGGTGCCAGCGTAATATTGTCCAGTACCGTCAGATGCGGGAACAGTTCATAGCTCTGGAATACCATACCGATCTTCTGACGCAGGGTGGTGATATTTTTACTGCCCTTGCGGATATCCATGCCCTGCAGCTTTATCGTACCGCCCTGAATAGGTTCCAGTGCATTAATACACCGAAGCAGCGTACTCTTACCACAGCCGCTGGGACCTACCACTACCAGAACATCTCCCTGTTTTACTTCCAGATTGATGCCGTCCAGGATCTTCTGGCCTTCATATTCTTTTGTCAGATTTTCTATCTTCAACAATGTCTCTGCCATGTTTTCACTCCATTCTCATTCCGACTCCGGTTCCATTTCTAATTCCACTTTTTCTCCAGCACTCTGGCCAGAACACTGAAGGGCCAGCAGGCGAAGAAATACAGAACAAATACCACAAGGAATACTCCGAACGCAGCATTGGGACTGCTCATACGATTGGCCTCAATGATCTGCTGTGCCACCTTCAGCATTTCCACCACGCCGATCATGAGCACCAGGCTGGTGGTCTTGATCATACGGGTGATCAGGTTGATGGACAGCGGAATCAGTCTCCGCACAGTCTGCGGAATAATGATATACAGATACGTCTGTATTTTACTGAATCCCAGTGCTTCACTGCTTTCGTACTGATGCTTCGGAATACTGATCAGCGCTCCACGCACCAGATCTCCCATCTCTGCGGTGCCCCACAGGACGAAGACGATGACGGATGCCACCTCTCCGGACAGATTCCAGCCCAGTGCTCTGGTAGATCCGAAATATACGATAAATAAAAGCACCAGCTGCGGCATGATACGGATGAATTCCAGATAGACCCGGAAGATAGCTTTGACGAACCGGTTCTTCACCGTCATCAGTGCTCCCACCAGAATGCCAAGAGGCATACTGATCAGAATGGATACGATACTGATCTTCATGGCTACCCACAACCCCTGCAGCAGGCGGAGCATGTTCGTGCCTTTGAATAATACATCAATCCCCAAATCCGGCATAACGCATCCTCCTCTCCACCAGAGATCCCACGATCGATACCGGCAGCAGGATCAACAGATAAAATACCACCAGAAGGAAAAGGCTCTCGGTAGTCTTATAATACAGGCCGATCAGATCCTTTGCCGTAAACATCAGATCCATCAGACTGATGGCACTGAATACACTGGTCTCCTTCAACAGGAAAATAATATTCGCCACAAATGCCGGGATACTGGTAGACATGGCCTGGGGCAGGATCACATATCTTAGTACCTGTCCGGAGTTCATTCCCAGGCTGATGGCACTTTCATTCTGGATCGGTTCCACGGCCTCCAGACCGCTGCGGAATGCCTCCGCCATATAACTGCCACCTAAAAATGCCAGTCCTACCACACCGCAGACCTCTGCTGACATCCGGATCCCAATCTTCGGAAATCCGTAATAAATAAAAAACAGCTGTACCAGAAGCGGTGTATTACGGCTCAGTTCCACGTAGACCGCTACGATCCACCGAAGCACCGGTACTTTATAATATTGTATCGCCGCACATACCAGTCCCAGCAGAATCGCAAACAGGATTCCGATGACACCGATCTTCACGGTGAGCAACGCTGCCTTTTCATACATAGGCAGATATTTTCCTATAAATTCCCAGTTCATGTATTTCTTTCCTTTCAGGAAGCTTTTCAACAATCGTAACTATTCGGAATAGTTACACACAATTTTTTAGATTATAACAAAAGAAGTAGCCAGATGCAAGAAAAGACTGCGGCGGCAACATACGTGCCCCGCAGTCCCCTCTCTATCATTCTATTCCGATCCGTACTTATTGTGCGGTTACCTTGCCGCCTTCTACTACCAGGCTGTCCTCGTAATCCAGACCATAGGTATCTGCCAGAGTTGCCTCGTAATCTGCATGGAAGAAGTTCTCTTCACCAAGGCTTGCGATCTCATCGTTGATCCAGTCAAGCAGAGTAGTATTGCCCTTAGATACTGCGGGAGCGATGGTATCAGCGCTGCCCAGGGAAGGAATACCTACGGTATAGCCTTCATTCTGCAGAGCAAATGCGATGACCTCAGTGTTGTCGTTTGCCCATGCTACGGAAGTACCGTTTTCAAAAGCTTCCTTAGCGGTTGCATAGGAATCGAACTTCTGTAAAGGAATGTCCGGATAATTAGCAATCAGATAGGTCTCTGCGGTGGTTCCGGAGATCACAATAATAGAATCATCTGCATTCCAGTTATCCAGAGTGGTGATTACATTGTCATCCTTGGATACTACGCCAAGTGCTACATTCATATAAGGAACAGCGAAATCAACTTCCTCTGCTCTCTCGGGAGTTACGGTGAAGTTAGCCAGGATCACGTCTACCTTACCGGTCTGCAGATACTCGATACGGTTGGCCGCCTCGGTAGATACGAAGTTCACATCGACACCCAGATCCTCACCGAGTCTTCTTGCATAATATACATCATATCCCTGATACTCGCCGTTCTCATCCACATAACCAAACGGATTCTTATCAGAAAATACACCGATATTGATGGTACCGCTTTCCTTGATCTCATCCAGAGTGCGGTATACAGCCTTGCTTCCAGCATCGTTGCTGCCGGTAGCTGCTGCGCCGTTATCGCTGCTGCCGCATGCGGTCAGCCCCAGTGCCAATGCTCCTGTTAATGCCAGTGCCAAAACGCTCTTCCACTCAAACTTCTTCATAATCCTTTTCCTCCTCTTCGATGTCTCATTTAAGTATCGAATCAACTTATGGGTAGGATTATATCTCCTATTTCATACTATGTCAATAGGAAAACAGTAATTTGTTTCTACTTTTTGCGAAAAAATAAAATCAATGCTATAATATTATTGTTACTTTTGATTGTAAACAGACCTTGTAACCGGAATTCCGTAAGAGATAATAAAGGAGAACAAAAGAATAATATATGAAAAAACCGATTTCACGTTTCTATCTGCTGTTGGTTCTCGTTCCGTTACTGTTACTGGCGAGCATGGGCGGCTATTACTTTCTGGAAGAAACTGCTGCAGGCAGCGATGTTGTTGTCGTTCCACAGACCCCTGCACCGCCTTCTGCCACACCGGTTCCCGTCCCTACTCCGGAGCCGACCCCCACTCCCTTCCCGGAGCATGACATTACGCTCATGGCTGTCGGGGACAACCTGATGCATCTGGGAATCGTGGCCAGTGGAAAACAGGAGGACGGAACTTATGATTTCTCCATGCTGTTTCAGGGGATTTCACCCTTCTTAAACGCGGCAGACATCCGGATCATCAATCAGGAAACTGTCATGGGCGGCAATTCCCGGGGATTTTCCGGTTTTCCCTATTTTAATTCTCCTACCGAAGTTGGGGATGCGATTGCGGATGTCGGATTCAACGTGGTCCTGCAGGCATCCAATCATACCGCGGATCAGAAGCTGGACGGCCTGTTGTACTGTGCGGATTTCTGGAAAAACAAGCACCCGGAGGTAGTGGTAACCGGTATTCACGAAGACGCTTCACAGGCAGATGACATTCCGTTACTTACCATCGATGATGTCACTTTCGCCATCTTAAATTATACCTACGGTGCCAATACCGAGACACTCCCCTTAGATCTGCTGGGGCATCTGAATCTTCTGTGTGCCGTAAATGAGAAAAACGGACAGATGGACTTCACCACGCTGAACCCGCAGGTCTTAGAGGATATCTCCCGGGCAAAAGAACTGGCAGATATCGTCATCGTCTGTCCTCACTGGGGGACTGAGTATTCCTCCAAAATCTCAAGCTATCAGGAAAAATGGGCACTGGAGATGACAGAAGCCGGTGCCGATGTCATTATCGGAACCCATCCCCATGTGGTAGAGCCTGTGGAATGGATCACCGCAGAAAACGGCAATGAGTCTCTGTGCTATTATTCGCTGGGCAATTATGTGTCCACCCAGAAAAATGCTCTCAGCATGTTAGAGGGTATGGCCTGGCTGACTTTTCACGTTGCAGAGGACGGTGTCTCCATCGAGCGGAAGACCACCGGTGTGATCCCGCTGGTCTGTCAGTACACCTCCGGACCGGTACGGTTTGAAAATGTCTATCTGCTGGAAGAATATACCGAAGAGCTGGCGGCCTCCCACGGCATCCGCAATTATGCCGGTGTGGTCCTTCATCTGGAAGACCTGCAAAAATGGAGCGACGAGATCCTCGGTGATTTCGTACTCACCAAAGATCAGGCGCTCCATAATTTCAAAACCGATTCTATTAATCAATAACGTTTCTCATACCGATGATGGGACTGTAGTCCACAGCACTGATAATGACACCTTTCCGTGAATTGGCGGAATGGATGATCTGTCCGTCACCGATATACAGTCCTACATGGGTACAGCTCTTCCCTCCATTGGAACTATAACATACAATATCTCCTGGCTGAAGTTCTTCAGAACTGATACTGCGTCCGGCACCGGAATACTGTCCTCCCGGTGTACGGCTGATAGAATAGCCGAACTCCGCATAGATAAAGCAGGTGAATCCGGAACAATCTGTACCTCCTGACAGACTGGAACCTCCGTGTACATACCGGTTGCCCAGATACTGCATGGCATAATCAATGATTCCCTGTCTGAGCTCCGCATTTGAGGTATAAGTTGTAGTGGGAAGTGTGATGTTCGTGATTACCTCCGGGGCATCCTGCTCGGCAGTCTGTTCTCTTGCCTGCAATGCCTTCTGCGCGGCAATTTCCGCCTGTTCCTCTTCTATTGTCTTCGCATAGATAAATTCTTCCGAGATCGTAACATATTCCGCAGAGACATAGCCTTCCTTGCTGTCGGTGTACTGTACCTTCAGCCAGTCTCCGTCATTCTCCAGAATTTTTACCTTTTCTCCATTGTCAATGTAACCAATTCTTTTTGCATCTGTGGCAGGATCCTGTCTCACATTCAGACGGTCTGCGATAACCACAGCATATCTGGTCACATAATTGTCTACAACCTCAGCTGCTGCATCTCCGTAAATGAAAAACTCTGCCTTGATATAGCCCTCCACATTACCGGAGATGATCCGGAACCAGTCCTGATCCTCTCCTGCCACATCCAGGATCTGTGCCACCGCTCCGTCATAGATTTTACCCACTACGGTACTGTCCGTGTTCGGTTCTGTCCGGACATTGACGTAATTTGTCACATTGGCGATCGCTAACGATGCATACTCATCTGCGTTCGTGTCCTCTACGGAAGCTTCGTCTACCGGAACATCCTCCGGATCCGACATTCCTTCCACTGCTCTGGGATCCTCCGTCTCGCCACCCTGTACCGCCAGCAGATCCTCTATGGTAATCTGTCCGGTAGCCGGGATCGGCTCGACACCGATCTGATGTATTTCTGCCGCATGTACTTTCTGTACCGAGGCTTCACTCTGTATTTTCAGTTCTCCGTTTCCTGCTGCCACCACCATACTGACTCCGGTGAGAGCTACCGCCAGTGCCATGAACATTCTTTTTTTCATTATAATCCCTGTTACTTCCTACAATTACTGTTTTCTGATGACATTCTGCATAATAGCACATAAAGCAGCACCCGTCCACGAATGTCTCCAAATATCTCAAACTACTTAAAATACTGCATCAACTCTTCCAGATCCGTGGATACTGACAGATGCCCGGATCAGAGTGGTCACTTCACGGATCACAGATTTCACTTCAAGATTGCCTGACAGATTACCATTGGCAATTTGGTCAATATATTCTGCGGTCGTCAGTAATGGTTTTCGTATTTTGAATGACAGATAAACCATGACAGCAATAAAAAGAACATTCAGACATACTGAGCGCAGAACCAGACTTCTTAACATGTCGGATATTGCATCCTGAACTATGCTCTCCCGTTCTCCGGCAAAAGCCATTCCCAGAATCTCTCCGTCATCGGAACATACCGGCATATAATAGACATAATATTCTTCTCCCTGAATCTCTACACCATCAGTTTCATAATCGTTACCGGCTCTGACCGTCTCCCATATCTGTGGATCAGCCTTGGTTCCTTCTGCCCTGTTCCCATCCTTGTCCACAATGGAAGTAATAAATCTCTCATCCTCCATGAAAAGCGTCTGTTCAATATGCTCATCCTGCAAAGAATCTATAAACTGATAACTGATATCATCCTTTTCCAGAATATCCTCACGGATATCCCATGTGAAATATTGCTCCACTGATGTAGCACATGCTTTCAGCCGCAGATAGGTACTGTCGACCAGTTCATCTTTCATTTTGCCCGATGCATATACAGTCAGAGCAACCATCGTTGCAAGCATCGGAATGCAGCCGATCATTAAAATCACCTGCAAATACCCCATTTTCTTCATTTCAGCACCCTCCTCGTTTTCTGATATAAACTTTTTCCTGCTGTTACCCATCCCCGTGCGGGCATGATGAAACATCCGCAAGTTGATCTAATTGAAAAATATCATAGCATATTTTATCAGGATCCACAACACTTCGACATTCTTGAGTTTCCGCAGTTTTATCCACAACTGCCTGTTTTTTCAGATACTATTATAACCAACTTTCAAAAAGCGCCCAAAATATAAGGAATCCTATTCCTTTTTGATGTAAAATTAAGTCACCACAACAAAACCATACTAAACAAAAAGAAAGAGGACTCCCTGGGGTTAATTTTACATCAAATACTTACACTTTGAAACGGGAAATTTTAACTTTTTCCAGAAAAATTTCCAGACATCTTTCCAGCTTTAATTGCAGTCTCCTTATATTTCACTACAGTATCCACATCCGAATGCGCCTGAAAAGCAGCTCCGGTAATCCTACCGCCCTTCCTCCTGTGTTTTCTCACCACATTTTGTCTGAAATTTTTAAAAATAAAGAATGCTTACGCCATGTAACATCGTGGTATTTCTCCAGTTCTCCGTTCCCAACGATCCGGTGTGCCAGATCAGTAGTCCGGTGTTTTCAGCATTTTCTCTTCTGCCTACTTCTGCCGTAAGCTCCACTCCCCGGGCATAGCCCCTTTCCTGCTGTACCACCGTAGGTTCCGTAACCGTCCATGCTTTTGCCGATAATATTCCGTTCTCATACCGCACCCAAATTCTGCATCCCGTTACAAAGCAGTTTGTCACGACCTCGCGGGAAATGCACTGCGCCTGTCCACGCACATACTGTATCAGATACATGGATACCGCATCGGAATGGGCCGCCGTACGGATGATCCGAAGTCCATAACCGTCCAGAGTGTCCGTGTCCGTCTTGATGCAGACATCCAGATACTGTCCGGCGCTGCCAAAACCCTGTCCGGCAGACTTTGCCGGATCGGCTTCCAACAAGACTTCCATATTCCGTTTGGTTTCCGTTCCCATCTCCGGTGCCGTGGTCGGCGTATAGCGGATCCTGGCCCCCTGCATTCTTGTCCTCAACCAGACCGGACAGCAGGATACCGCTTGTAAGGAACCAGGTTCCTGTCAAAAAAACATATTGTGCCTTCTGGGAAAAAGATAATTCCGGATATTATATCGAAGAATCTGCAGATATTCTCAAATCCTGCTTTTAGGAATATATATAATTATCCTGCTTGCCTTTTTCTCACTTCTAATAAACCACTGCTGCCAGAATGATATATACCAGAATCGACACCATACAGTACATAGAATTGGTTGTTGATACATAGGCACTGCCCTCTTCCTTTTTCAGAAAAGTCTGCATGCTGAAAGTGGCCGGCGCCGACATATAGGAAATGATGGCAAGATTCAACAGCATGTTATCTCCTATCCACAAATGCACTGCCCACAGCACTCCAATTGCCATAAGTGTCTGTAGCAGAACTCTCATCAGGATTGTCTTCAGGCATGGCCGGATCAGTTCCTTGGTCAGTTCCATGCTATATCCCACAACGATCAGAATGATTGCTGTCACGGATGTGGTAAGGATCCCTTCCACCGCCAGATATGCACCGCCGAAGGGACTGTCGATCAGGCAAATCACCACCTTGGACAGTCCTGCCAGGATTCCAAGCACACTTGCAATAAATGCCGGTGTGTGGAATGCACTCATACATAGTTTCTTTGCATTGATCTTCTCTCCGTTTTCCACCTGTCCCAGCATCCCCATATAGATGCTGAATCCAAACAAAAGTCCTGCAATATCCAGTACTGCGATCTGTGAGAGATTTTCCTGCCCGCACAGGCTGGTATACAAAGGATACGCCATGAGGCCACCCTCATATACACTGACCATAAACGGCAGGTACTTGCGGTATTCTCCGTTCATAAGCGGCTTCAACAGAAATCCTACTCCGAAAGATACCACCAGCATAACGAACATAATCCCCACCAGTTTCCAGGTCTCCACACTGTAATCCGCTGTGGCCAGTGCATGAAAGATTGCCACCGGAAGCATGATATTGGTTACCAGCAGTTTCATATTATCTATTCCGCTTTTGGTAAGTAACTTTAATTTTCTGCATGCCATACCGAGAACCAGCATGACAAGTACCGGCAATATAATTTCTAATATTCTCATTTGTTATCCCTTTCCGAGGTATCCTATACTTTTTTATTTATTATACTTCGATTTTCCTATCCTGTATATTATGTATCCCGGAAGTTTTGTAGAAATGTTTTAGAATTGATGCAGAAATGTTAATGCCAGAATTCGGTCTCCATTTCAGATATGCAAAAAGGCACTGTATCTCAATTTTTTTGAAATACAATGCCTTTTTTACAACACAATCTTACCCAAAGAAATTATACTTGTTAGCCTCAAAAGCTTCCATATAGGTTGCCCCATTGGAACCATACCGGTTGGATGCGCTGACCACATTTTCGGAAGCATTCTTATTGATGTGCTCACCGAGAAATCCTATTTTGGAGGCGATGCCATTCTCTCCTCCCAGTACCTTCTGTAAGGTATCCGCATCCGCATTCCGGAATACTTTCTCGTCCACGATCAGGCTTCCGTCCTTTGCCTGACTGATTCCTATACTTTCCAGTGATTCTTTACTGCCCGCTGGAATGTTTTTTAACTGTTGCTGGTAAAATTCATTCATGATTCCGCCGGTGGTCTTAAGCTGCTTCATGGTAGCATTGTACGCTTCCACCATTTTGTTCACATCACTCAGGATGTCCGTGGTGTCTCCGCTCTCTTTTGCCTTGTCGTAGATGGAATCCTTATCGCTGCCTGCAAGCTTTGACGCAGATTGGCTCAACTTCTCCGACAGATCCTCCAGCTTTGCATAATTATTTTTCCTCAGAATGTCCGTGGCACCGGTACTTGTGGTGTTCATGCTCTTCCCGATGGTTCCCAGCAGGTTCTGGGATGACTTGTTATTGATAATGTCCAAGAGCGACGTTCTCTGAATGGGAATCCCGCTTTTTGCTGCGGAATTTGCCAGCATTTGGGTTGTGATCCTCATTTTGCGACCTCCTTTGATCTGCAATTTTTTCTCTCTGTCTTCTATATCGCCGCTTTTCTTTCACCCTTAATATGTCTTGTAACGAACCGATCTTTTCATGTAACGAAACATCAAAAAATCAGCAGGCCCATCACCCGCTGATTCCTTTCTGAAGCATCACCGCTTACACTTTTCTCAGATACTTCATGTATGCGGTGACAAAGTCATTGTATTTCTGTTTTGCTAAAAATACGCTCTCACCGTTTTTCAATTCTATGTTGCTGTTGTCATACCGGGCGACCTCCTGCAGATTCACAAGGAATCCCCGATGGGAGCGGAAAAAGCGATCTCCCAGCTTCTGCTCCAGCACTTCCATTTTTTCATAAAAACAGTAGGGCTCCTTCTTTGACTTAGTGTGCAGCATAATTTTTCTGGCCTGGTTCTCGGCATAGAGGATATCATCCACAGGAATCCTGACATAGTTGCCGCCTACTTTTATAACCAGCGGTTCAACATTCTTTTTACTCCGGATCTGGCAGATTGCCCTGTCCATGACTTCTGTGAACTTCTGCTCATCGATAGGCTTCAAAAGATAATGAAACGCCCCCACATCATAGCCTTCAAACACATATTCACGTAAGGCCGTCACGAAGATAATCAGTGCATCCGACCTTTCCCGGATCTTTCTGGCCGTCTCCATACCGTCCGGTTCCGCCGCATTCTGCTCCCGGTTCAGGGAAATATCTAACAGGATCAGGTCAAACGCCGTCGGATCCGCCAACAGTTCTCCGCCGTCGGCAAACAGTCGGATTTCCCCCTCCGTACATTTCTTTACCAGCCTTTTCAGGTATTCTCTTATGGGCTGTTCATCGTCACATATTGCTATTTTCAGCATTCGTCTTCTACTCCCCCGGATCTTATTCCATTCAAACATTTCCTTTTTTATATCGCCACTTTTCCTTTGAAATTCAATCCTATGTAACGAAATGCGATTTTTGTGTAACGAAAAAATCAGCGGGTATATAGCATCCCAAAAGCTCTCTCTTGCGAGAGAGCTTGGTCTGCACCTGTAAAGTCAAGGTTGTTTTGGTGTAAATAGCATAAAAACGACAAATTCCATACAAAAAATTTCCCAAATCAGAAATTTTTGTACGGAATTTACTTGTTTTGCTTATATAGCGAAAATGGAGACTTTTCAAACGGTAAAATTCCACATTTTTGTATTTTTTTCGTCCAAAACGGCGATTTAAATACAAACAAGATTTCCACTGACTGTCCCGATGCAACGCTCACAAAGAGAATTACTATCACTCTGCGAACAGTTCCTTCTTCCGCTCAATCATCTCATCAATCTTTTCGATATAAAGCCCTACATCCTTGACATTATCGCACCGTTCGATCCGTCCATCGGGGAAGACTCTCTTGGTGATGCTTCCGGCACCCAGCGCCACAATAGTCTGTTTCTCCTCCATGATGAGGATGTTGTACAGGCCGTATTTTCCGGGGCGGGCGTAGCCGGTGTTCTCGAAATTACCGGACATATTCTTCTGTCGGTAGAGATAATACGGCTTCATTCCAAGCTTTTCAGCTCCCGCTGCCGCGATCTTCATGGTCTCGTCTGTGTTGTGGAGCATGGAGACACCGTTCTCCTGGATCCACTGGTTCAGGCGGGACGCACGTTTGATGGCCAGGGAATGAACGGTCAGGCTGTCCGGCGCCAGTTCCACCACTCTGTCGATGGTGCGCTGCACGTCCGCCTCCAGTTCTCCCGGAAGTCCCAGGATCAGATCCATATTGATATTGTCGAAGCCGACCTCTCTTGCCAGCCGGTATGCCGTAAGTACCTGTTCTACGCTGGCTTTTCGGCCGATGATGTCCAGAGTCTCCTGCTTCATGGTCTGGGGATTCACGGAGATACGGCTGACCCGGTGACGGTACAGTACCTCCAGCTTCTCTCTGGTGATGCTGTCGGCCCGGCCGGCCTCCACAGTGAATTCCTTCACGGTGGAAAAATCAAACTTGGACTTTAATGCCGTGATCAAGCGATCCAGCTGCTCCGGTTCCAGCGTGGTAGGCGTACCACCGCCGATATAGACCGTATCCAGTACCTTATCCTTAAAATTCTCCGCCACATAATCCATCTCTTTGATCACAGCGTCCACATAAGCGTCCACCTGCCTGCGGAATGCAGCGATCGGATAAGAGGTAAAGGAACAGTACAGACAGGTTGTGGGGCAGAAAGGAATCCCAATGTACAGACTGTAGCCGCCTTCATAGTGAATATCCTTTAACAGATCCCGCTCTCTCTTTGCGATGTCGATTCCCAAAAGTGCCTTTTCCTTGCTGACATAATGGCTCTGCTCCATGAAATCCAGAATCTCCGCATCGCTTCTGCCTTCATCCAGCATACCGTAAGCGATCTTCGTGGGACGGATCCCCGTAAGATTTCCCCAGGGAAGTTCCTGCCCGGTTACCTTGCTCAAAGTCCGGTACAGGAAACGCTTCAGACCGTTCTTATAACCATCTGCGATGGTTTCCGTCTCCGCCTCCCACAAAAAAGTCTCTTCTCCCACACGGATCTTCGCCCCGGTGTCCCCCAGTTCGATTTCCAGACTGACCTGCGGTTCCAGCTCTGCCAGCTTTTCCGGCTTTGTCTCCGGGGTGATGACTGTGACCTGTTCCTCGGCATAAAAGGCCTTCACCAGAGAATGCACATCGTATTCATAATTGGGATGGGATAATTTCACTACTTTCACGTTACTACCTGTACCTTTCCTACGCCTGCATCCGTAAAAACACAGGTACAATTTAGGCACAGAAACCTTTATCTGTGCCTAATGCATTACACTATAATAACTATCAGAACCCCATTCGCAAAACCGCTGCTACGCAGCTTCCCGGAATAACATGCCGGCATTCAACGAATATCTGACGATATTTGCATGGCTCCGAAGGTTATACGCAGAATGGATTATACTTCTTCTCATGCCCGATGGTAGTGCTGTCTCCATGTCCCGGATAGACTACCGTCTCCTCCGGCAGAGTAAACAGCTTCTCCTTCACCGAACGCACCAGTGTACTCATACTGCCGGTAGGAAAATCCGTTCTTCCCACGGATTCCTGGAACAGGGTATCTCCACAGATCAGGAAGCCTCCCTCCGGGAAATAATAGCTGACACCGCCTGCGGTATGGCCGGGAGTCGCCAGAACCTGGATCCGGATGCCGTCCAGATCCAGTTCTTCCCCATCCTTCAGATACACATCTGCAATCACAGTGACCGGACTCCCCATCGCTTTCGACAGATTGTTTTTCGTATCCAGAAGAAGCTTTTTCTCCGCCTCCCCGGCATAAATTTTCACGGGGTTCTCTCCATGCTCCCCGGCATAGGCATCCGCTGCCGCCTTCAGTTCCTCACAGCCGCTGATATGATCAAAATGCCCATGAGTCAGAAAAACAGCCGCCGTGTGCAGTCCGTTCTGTTCCAGTGCCTCCTCTATTTTCTCTCCGTGATCCGCCGGATCGAATGCCAGCGCCTGATCACTGCCTTCCCTATATACAAAATAACAGTTGGTCTGGTAGATTCCCAACAGCATATGTCCGATACGGATATTGCTCATAATACACTCACTTTCTGTTTTCTGCCCGGATCAGCCATATCTCCCGGCATCCACGGCTTAACCTGTGGTTCTCTCAATATCAATAACGCTGTCGATCCCCCGGATCTTGTCGATGATACGGTTCAGTTCCTCTCTGCCGCTGATCTCGAGTTCTTTCTCCTGGTTTCGGATTGTATCCTTTAGCTGAGAATCCTTGTCCATGATTAGGTTTAGCTACAGAAGATGTACCACTCTTGACAAAGACTCTTTACCCTTATAATTATCCAAGCCGATGCTCCTACCCCGAAAAATGAATACACTTCCCAAAGCCGACTCTTGCATCTGCTTAAAAGTTTACCATATTGGAACTAAATATTCAGTTTTGATTTCGGATGTCCTTAAGTGCACCCAAATGGAAAATTTCGCCCTAGGGTCTTCAAATTAATCTACATGGATTACATCACCTTCGGTGAGAGCCATTCCGATTAATTTAAAGCCCGTGATTAATTTTTAGGTGGTTGGTGTCCTTAAGTGGAGACATAATTAAAACCATAGTAAGCATTTGCATTTTTCACAACTAATTATTTTCCATTAAGTCAAAAAATGCTTTAATAGAATCACATATCCAAACTGGATTCTCCACATCATCACAATATATCATATATACATTTTCATCTCTTATATCCCAATAAAAATAATCACCACCTTCATTTCTTGCCAATGGATATAGATGCTCATCTATAATTCCATCTTCTCTGTCATTTTTTACTATTTTTTCAAAACTACAGTTTCCATATTTTAATTCAACAATCTTTGCTACCCCAAATTCTTCTTCATCAACTGTAAAAATACATAATCTAATCTTATCACCATTATGTTGTAAATAATATTCTTTAAGTATTGTCGGAAAATTAATATTATACTTATTCTCAATTTCCAATACCTCACAACTTGAAATATGGGTGTTTTCACTTTTTTCTTTTACAAATCCGTACATCTATTTATCTCCTTTTCTTGTTATATGTCGGTCCGTTAACACTATCATACTGTGCACAACCTCCCGAATGTGGTTTCGATGCATTATGTGCTTCATCCATTACTAATTCCATTGTAATTGTATTTTTTTCAACATTATAATCATCCAAATGATGCCACACATAACCATCTGGTGTTTCTAATAATCTCATTGTTTGATTTGCCATTTTAAAATCATTATTTCTATTACCTGTAGCTTGGATAACTTTACGAGCTTCCTGACCATTATGATAATACATATATTCAGAACCTTGAAAGCTCACTCCACCATTTGCTGTCTTTTTAACATCTGTATACCCCTTGCTTATTGCTCTTTCATATGGATTATATTTGGCATTATATTCTTGTGCCGCCTTATTAGCAATATCTTGTAAGGAAGAACTACCACTCTTGACAAAAACGCAACATAATTATGTTTTCTTAGACTTGGCAGGGTCTGTGGCATTGCACCGTATTAAATCCATTAAACGATTAATACTTTTCGCACACTCTTTGGATACTGGTATCGACTTTCGGATTTTTTCTTCTGCTTTACCTCACCAGTACGAGTAACGTTGCAAGTGCAATGGCTTCTGCATCATCGCTGTCACTTTTGCGATACATGGCACCCCGGTGCTTTGCCTGTCGATGTGAGATAGCGGTATTTACATCCTTTACAAAATACCCCTTATCAATCAGCCACACCGCCAATGCTCTGCCGTAACCATAAGCATTCTCCAGACCATAGACTACTTCTTTTGCATCAGTATTACATTTTTTAACCTTTGTTACCAGCTTAGGAAAATCGGCTGGTCTGTTGGGAAAAGTAATCTCTCCCAGTTTGTTGTTGTAGCAGTCAATCATAACTGCTGTGTGGGTTTCCTTATGCAAGTCGATACCCACATAGATAAAATATTCCTTCTCCCACATCTGCAGCAGCATATGCAGCCGTAGCTGCTCCCAACACCACGGTTGCAATAATAACTGCCGCAGCACCGCCGGTGGCTGCGGTCAGTGCTACCGCTACCGCCACAGTTGCAACTGTGGCAGCCACTTTTACGATCCCTTTCAGAATACCGGTTCTGCCTTCCTCGAATTTCTCCACCAGTTCATTGCTGACATCTTCATTGATATTTTTTCTGTCTGTCTCATCATTTGCTGTTACAGATGATCTGAGTTCTTCCAGAGACGGATTTGCAGCAGGCGACCGGTCCGATGCATCCATCTTTACAAAGGCTGCTATAATCCGTGCCTCATCCGTTAAGTTGATCTGAGAACCGTTCCCTCCGACCTGAAGCGTAAGTTCCTCCGCCTCCAGCACCATTTGTCTGGAAGCCTGTCCGTCTTCCTCTGCAGGATCGCCCACAATCAGGTTCTTTTCCGCATGAAGACAAATCTTCTTCCCTGTGATAAGGGCATTTCCATCCGTATCCAGATAGACACAGGTCTGCTTTTCCTGATCGGCAGATACGATAGCTCTGGACGGGGTCATCAGAAGCTCTGCGCCATTTACAATTGAAGAGGTCTTATCAAAAAAGACCAGACTCCAGATATCATCTGTTGTCTGATCTCTTATCCGAAAAATTCCGGTCTGTGTTAACTTTCCGGTTGAAATATAACCTGATTATTCATCTGTCAGTCTCCCTAAATGTGCAATCAACTTACACTCCTATGCTACAATCTACTACCACCACTACTTCCCAGTGTCCACTATGGCTATTACCCACTCGCTTAATAATACCCCTTTTTTTCATTTTTCATAAATAATATTTCACACGGTCTACTTTCCATTCCAGTTCCATCGCATATTCTCTCTGTGACATGGTCGAGTGCTCATATACCAGTGCTAATACCATTTTATCCTCGGCGGAAAGCAATGCATCATTCTTTTGGGTAGTTTGGGTAGTTACACCATTGACACCAAACTCACCTTTGCTCTTGCGAAACATACTTACCCTAAAATCTCCATCAAAATCTATCAGTTCTGGCTTAGGCCAACTATATTCTTTACATGTATATACTGCGCCCGCTGAAATCGGCCTAATCTTTTTTAACCAGCATCATTGTTCGGAACAGCTCGCGGATCGTTATTCGCAACAACTCCGAATAATTTCCATGATTATCCGCACACTCCAACGCCGCATAATATGCTTCCTTCTCGGGAAGTTTAAAATAGATCGGCGGCAGTCCTTTTTTCCTCAGCATCCAGTTCAACATTGCCCTGGAACTTCTGCCATTCCCGTCCCGGAACGGATGTATTTGAGTAATCCGATGGTGAATTTTTAATGTCTGTAATACATACTCGCTGATTGTCAAACAGTCTGTATCCTGCATCAGCTCTTCCACCGGCTTTTGCAGTTTTACCAGTTCGGACGCAACCTCGCGCCAATCGACTGTTTCAAATTTAGCTCCCAAAACAAGATTATTATCGGTTCTTGTCCTCCCCGCTTCTTCCGGATAAGGCGCATACTGAAACAGTTTTCTATTCAGATCCAACAGCTTATATATCGTCAGCTTATCCTCAGTTTCCAATATGTAATCGTACAGTTCTGCATGCCCGACTACCTGAATGATATCTTCGTAACCTTCTTTGCAATATAAACTGTCCTGACGGTTCATTCTTAAATCTGTGACAATTTCTGCCACCTCTTCCTCATCCAGATTCAGCCCTTCCATCCGGTTTTCATTATAGATAAAGTCATTTTTAAATTTGTACCAGACAATATCAGGCTCCAGAGAAAAAAAGAATACATAAGAATCAATCTCCTGCCGGAGCAGACTGATATCCTCTATCTCTATGCCCAGAGCAAGTTTTTTCCTGTCTGGCCTGTAATGGGAAATTCTTTTATTCAGATTTTCATAATCGCCATCCAGAATATGAAATGTATATGCTAACCGGAGCACACAGGACCGAAAGTTCACCCCAAAACGTTCTGCAATCTGCAGCGCATCATCAAGGGAAACCCTTCCATTCACTTCATATTCCTGCGCAACAGATAAAAACAATTTTTCTGGCATAAGCAGTTCCGCAGCAAATTGCTCAGCATACCGCTCCGTCTCACTTCCATTTCCCCCTTTGGGGCATATCTCGCTTCTGCGGTCCTTCAGATGATGACACAATTCATGGGCAGCAGTAAATCTCTGCCTCGTGATTTTCCGCTTGTAATTGATACCGACCACCGGAAGATCATTCTCGCCCTCCGGCAAAAGGTAAATGCCCTCCAGATTTTCAAACTCCATAAGCTGATACACGATTCCATATTCGCGCATCAGCTTAAAAGGATCAATCGGAAGAGAGGGCATCCCCTCTCTAAACCTATCGTTCAAGACTTTTGTAGCCAGCGCCTGCGGAGTCATCCCGGGACAGTAAAGATTCTTCGATGCATCAACCATTCAAAGTCTCCTTATATCTGCGTTTAAAATCAATGAGGTTCATAATCTCTTTCCGATCCATGTCAGACAATTCCGAAAAGGCGCGGGCGAACATCTCCACCTGTACGTCGTCGGATTTCTTCCCATACATCAATTCCTCTACGCTCACCCCATACAATTTGGAAAAGCCGGCAAGTTCCTCTGCTGTAACTTTTCTCTGTCCGGATTCAATTGCACTGATCGTTGGCCTGGAAAGATGCATCTGGTGTGCAACAAACTCCTGCGACAGCTTCAAATATTTTCTTGCTTCCTTTAATCTTTCATGCATGGAATTCACCTCCTATGCAAATAAGTATATGCATAACCGCCCGGAAAGTCAACACTAAATGTCAGATTTTCTGACATAAAGAATTATAATCCTACTGTTCTCTTCTATTTTTCAATCCCCGTCTTACCGGCTCGGGGGATTTCATATTTTTGAACCATTTCCAGAACTTCCTCCATAAAATCGTCTTTTCCATGAGTGAGGTATGCAAAGTTAATGGTGTGGTTCCCTTCTTCTATATACTCGTAACCTTCCTTCACCCCGTCTGCAAAGCCAATGCCTGTAATGCGTCCCCAGCTATCCACGTCATAGGAAATGGGATTCTGATTTCCGTCCACAACTCCGATAATCTGCCCTCTGGCATTATACTCATACTGCTGTAGAATGCGCTGATAGTCCCCTATGCGCCGGATATCCTTGATCTTTCCGTCCAGTTCGTAGAAAAGCTCCGTCCGGTTTCCAAACCGCATCCTTCTGGATGACCGACTGATTCTGCAGATTGTAGGAAAGCTCCTGTACCACTTCACCTAACGCATTGGTGGTACGGCTGCACTGGCATAGCTGGTCTTTATCGCCTTCGCCGCATCCTCAACTACATCATCCGCCACTTTATCTGCTTTTTTGCAAATGCTTCAGCTTCTTCTGTCAGCAGTCTCTTCGGCAGGTGTTTTTCGAGGTCTATTGCATCGTCTGCTTTCTTTACAAGCTTCTTGATTCCGTCTGCCACGTTGTCAAGGTGTTTTAGTCCGCTTTCAACTATTCCGTTGCCAAGTACTTTGCTTGCCTTACCTGTCTTTGTAAAGGCATCGGCTCCGGGGGATTATACTTAATGCACTAAGTCCTGCATTTATATAATCTCCTTCTGTAAGATATAGCACTGCATTTACTGCATCACATATATCTCCATAGCCTGTTATACTTCCTGCTATGTCTAATGCATCGTGAACTGCTTCTCGCCAGTTTATGTTTTTCTTTGCCTTTTTTGTTCCAGGTTCGGCACTTAATCCGAATTGAGTTTTGAAGTTGGACGTCCTTATCTTGAGACAAAATAATTACACGATTTTATATCGCTGCATTTATTCTAATACCAACGTCTACTCATATATTTTGCCTACATAAAACAAAGTTGCAATGAACCTCCAATTAATGTTAGTTGGCATATCAATATGCATATTATCAAAATATCCCTCCATATCATCGACCCAAGAACATATTCCTTCAAGATATGATGTTATCTCATTATTTTCCCACTCTTCACTCTTTTGTTCCTTATCACGTCGTAATTCAACCAAAAAATTCATAAAGTCTTCTTTAGAGTTAACACCATTTATTATACTATTAAAATCCATCTGCTTATCTCCTATTGTATTGTTATACTTTCTCCATTTCCTAATTTCAATTTGATAGAAGTTCCATTTGTTTTTGTGGTCATTTTCCACATTTGTCCTGCTATTTCCTCATCTGTCGCCCACCTAAACGGTACACTATCCAATTCAGCTATTCTAAAAGCTGCCAGCCTTCTATGGTCAAGTGTCCATAACTTACCATCCACATCTTTCCATATTCGTATTTCCGGCAAATCAGTGGCTTGTAATGTACCATTTTTAAGTGCTTCTGCATTTCCAAGTACAGTATGCTCACCAGTTTGATTTTTAATTGAACTCTGCATGAAATTAACATCTTTAGGATTGACAGTATTACTACCACTCTTGACATAAACTCTTTACCCTTATAATAATCCAAGCCGATGCCACTCTTCCGGAAAATGCGTACACTTCCCAAAGCTGACTATCACATCTGCTTAAAATTCTACTACATATTTGCCATTATTTCACTACTTTTCGCCAGCACTTTCCACCACTGGCATCCACCACTGGCATACGATATTCCGTACCATGCTTTAACATTCCATAAATAATACTGATTAACCGTCTTGAAATGCAAATCAGTGCCTGCTGACTGGTTTTTCCCTCTGCCTTACGTTTCTCATAATATGCCCGTACCACCGAATTTCTCGGTGTACCCTTTGAGGATACCTGCACCATCTGGATTGCAAGAAAATAAATAATAGCCTGCAGTCGTCTGTTTCCCTGCTTGGTAGCTACATCCTTCCCCTTACCGCTGGAGGATAAATGAAGTGGTGCAATCCCTGCGAACTGTGCCAGTTTATTGGCATTACTAAAACGTTTGATATCACCAATCTCTGCAAGAATCTTAACTGCTGTAATGACATTTACACCGGGAATAGTTGTAAGTGTGCAGCCAAGCATCTTATACATCTGTTCCAGCATCTTGTCTACTTCCGTAAGCTGGCTATCATAGTGCTGTAAATCACTGACAATACTAAGTGTCACCATATCTCTGGCATCTTGATAAGCATTGTTTTTAACCTTATCACTGGCTACTGCATCCAAGATTTTCTCGCAGGTTTTAGTGGAGCATTTATTGTGGCTGACTGGAACAAGTTCCGCCCGCAAATCTTCCACTGACTTACCCTTTAGATATTTTCTGGATGGGTAATGCTCCCAGAAATACAACGCAGTGGGTCTGCTGATATCATTGAAAAACTGCTTGTAAGACGGATATACAATGCACAACTGTTCATGCAACTGATTCACCAGTCTGGTTCTCTGTTTCATGATATTGTCCCTGCGGTGCACCAACTGACCAAGTGACCAATACGCATCGTTAGGGCACGCATCCGGAAGTTTGTCCAGCATGTTTAACGTTGCAAGGGCAATGGCTTTGGCATCATCACTGTCACTCTTACGGTACATAGCTCCTCTGTGTTTCGCCTGACGATGGGATATGGCTGTATTTACATCTTTTACGAAATACCCCTTATCAATCAGCCACACTGCTAAGGCTCTGCCGTAACCGTAGGCATTCTCAAGACCATAAACTACTTCTTTTCCATCGGTATTACACTTCTTTACTTTAGTAACCAGCTTAGGAAAATCGGCTGGTCTGTTTGGGAAAGTAATCTCTCCCAGCTTTTGATTGTAGCAGTCAATCATAACTGCTGTGTGGGTTTCTTTATGTAAATCGATACCCACATAAATAAAATTTTCTTTAACCATAGAATCAACCCCAATCTCAATGTTTGGCAAAATAGTGGCAATCTCAACTGTTAAGCATCTTTCTCGGAATTACGCATCTTTTCAGCTACCGAGTGTGCAAGAGTGGTATAGCCTATCCATTTCTGGTCAGGCACAAAGTATTCCATACAGGAACACCGCCGACTTTCATGGAGATGGATACATCCTGCAGAACGCAGGAAACGAAGTAGAAGAAATCTCCTTCGTGGTGTGTGATGTTAACTCTGAAAAAGAAAGGTTGCAAGTCAATTTTTTGCTTTTTGAGCAGATTTTTATTTAAATCCATTAAAAATGGGCAAAATCGGCTTTACGCCATAGACCAAAAACAGAGAAATAACAGTAAAGATGCACAAATTTACTATCCGAGCATACAAAACAACGTTCTCTTGCCCTTGTGAGAGCCTGTGTTGCCCCTGTGTGCGATTTTAAGAGCGAAGTCGAGGTAGTTACCCATGATAAACTTTTTAAGGCTTGTTGGGGAAATGTGAGAGATTTGATTTCTTAAGATAGTGCCAAAATAAGTAGGGTCGAAAATAGTGCAGGTTAAAGGGCTTATGCCGCCACAGACGGCATAAGCCGGGAAACACCCACCGGCAGAGCCGTTGGGTGAAATCTAGCTTGGCATAACTTTTTCTGCTGTTCAAAAATTTGCTATACCTTTGGATAATTTTGTCAGGATTGCCATGTAGCAGAAAAATCGAGAATGTTCCATGGCGGTTGTCGCCAATAAAACATTCCCGATTCTATGTTTTTGTTTAGGGTATTACGGGGATTTTTCATCCCCCTTACACCCCCCTGGTGGGTGCCATTGTAACATGGGGGCTTTGGGATCGTCAAGAAAAATGTTACAAAATTATTACATTTGTTTCAGACCTCATTTGACTTGAAATACCCTTATACATACCCACTTCTAAGATTTCTAAATTAATCCATGGATATCATTCTCTTTGGTGAGAGCTATTTCGATTAATTTAAAGACTATGGTTGATGTCCTTATGTGGAGACATAATTAAATCTTATTCTCTGTTCCATACATAGTCTATAAAGCTATCAAAATCTTCTGCAACGATTTTTACTTCTTCATCGTCCATTCCAATAAAAGGAACTTCAATATATTTCCCGCTTATGTCTATGCCATATGCCATATCTCCACCATCAGAACCAATAAGTATTATGTCAGTCAAAAATTCTTGTGTTTCATAATCCTCATTTAATTCTTCAATTTCATTTTTTTCCCAGAGCAACAGATAATTGTTTTCTCCAATCATTCCTTCTCCACATACTGTCTGCTTCAAATACTCTTCAAAATTCACATACTTTTCAGTTAACAAACATTCTTGACAATCTGAAATATTAAATTCTTTTAGCTTCTCCAGTGTTTCTTTTTTCATTTTAACTTTCCTTTCTGTTCTCTGAGAACTTTATTCCAAAATGCTGTATATTTTGCATGCTCTTTTGGAGATAATGCTATCTTATTATCTATATCTGTTGGACTTCCGCCAAGCTTAACCGGATGCATCTCATGTATTTGTGTTCCTTTCAAATCCGGTCTATTACGATGTATATTCGCATTTGTCTTATTTGCAAGATTACGAGCATCTGTATACTCCGTACCTTCCAGTATTCTAAATGGTCCGTCTGGTTTAGGTGCATCTGGATAACCAGTCCAATCATCTATAAAGAATTCATCTATCTTGACAGTCTCTCTACCACTCTCATAACTTCTCCAAGGATCTTTCCCATTACCTACCCCGCTGTCTTTATACCCGGACTTACTGTCCAGTCCTAATTCTTTACGCATCTTTTGGTAGGCTTCCTGGGGACTCATTCCCTCTTCTTTATACTTGTGGTATAAGTCTCTCTGCGTCGCACAGATATTGTGCCCTGTCGGATCTTTATACGTTATGGTATTATTCCTGCAGTATTCGTACAGGTTCAGTCCGTCTCCATAATAGGTATCTTCTTGTATGAACCATCCGATCACAGGGTTATAGTAACGTGCACTGAGATAATACTACCGGGTAATGGGATCATACTGCTCTCCCTGATAACGGAAGCGGCTCTCTACCTGCTCCTTGCAGCTTATCGTATTCCCAAAGGCATCATACTCATATTGATTGAGTATTCTGTCCTGCTCTCTTCCCTGTACTGATACTCCGCTCTCCTTATCCTCATCTCTGATGATATGGCTCACACTGCCCTGTTCATCGGATACATAATAGTAATACGTCTTCGCCTTCTCACTGTCAGAACTAATCAGTCCCAGTCCACGTATATAACGGATAATGTTGCCGCTGCAGTCTTTCTCTGCGACTACTTCCCTATCCTCATTATAGAGGAACTGCACTAATCTGCCGTTCTCTTCAATCTCTGCACGAAGACCCTCGGCATCATAACAGTTCTTCTGAATGTCCGAAAGTATAACCCTGATTATAACTATTTTAAATATTCATTTGATTTAAATATATACTTTTTCATAAGTTCCGCTCTTTTATTATCTAGTTCTGATGTTCCAATTTGAACATCAAACTTAAAGAAAAACCTATCTGATATTTCATTTTCTAAAGATTTCAATTCGTCTTTATCTGTATGATTCTTTAAAAAATCCATCCAATCTCTGGCTTCATTTTCATTCTGAATCAATAAATAATCTTTTTCCTCCTTCTTCATTAATTCAATAGTTTCTATTAACTCACTCAATATTACTATTAATTCGTTATGTTTTTCGTCGTCAATCTTGTTCATAATTTTCTCACTTCCACGTTGCAGGTGTTATCTCAATCCAATCCGCAGGTACTGCTCTATAATCAATATATGCTTGATGTGCCCCACCATATAATCCCATTCCTTGTGGTCCAACTTTTCCTTCTAAAGCTCCTAAAGAAGAACCTTCTGGTATAGTCATCTTATATAAAGTAGATGCATCATTACAGAACTCCTGTTTAATTGCATAATCCACTCTCCATTGATATTCAGTTGCAGGAGGTGGTTCTAAACTCCAAAATCCGCCATTTTTTCCACCAATTCTATATAATGTAGTCCCGCCTTCATACGTAGTAGGTGTTGCTTTTCCTCCTGCAAAGGAATTTAAAACATTTCGTTCCCATTGTGAACCTTCTGGTAATGTTGGCACTCCTACATTTTTTTGTGTCAAACTAGGTGTTTTACCACTCTCATCAACACTTTCACTAATTTTCCCCTGTGGTGGACAAGCTTTACCTATTGACGTACTTGCATACCCACTCGGATCATCATACACCACTGGGTTATTCCCGCAGTACGCATACAG
>OGKN01000019.1_pt1 | contig 113012 bp, 93 predicted proteins | sample 1572511 | NCBI WGS metagenome assembly OGKN01 (sample SAMEA2582150, study PRJEB24529) | metagenome | reverse complement strand
CCCCACTGCTGCCTCCCGTAGGAGTTTGGGCCGTGTCTCAGTCCCAATGTGGCCGGTCACCCTCTCAGGTCGGCTACTGATCGTCGGCTTGGTGGGCCGTTACCTCACCAACTACCTAATCAGACGCGGATCCATCTCACACCACCGGAGTTTTTCACACTGTACCATGCGGTACCGTGCGCTTATGCGGTATTAGCAGTCATTTCTAACTGTTATCCCCCTGTGTGAGGCAGGTTATCCACGCGTTACTCACCCGTCCGCCGCTCAGTCAATTTAAAATCCACCGAAGTCTCATTTAAATCGCTTCGCTCGACTTGCATGTGTTAAGCACGCCGCCAGCGTTCATCCTGAGCCAGGATCAAACTCTCATGTTAAAAAGTTGATACTTGGTTAAGACTACTTAGCTTGGCTAATTTATCTAACCCGTTTTACTTGGTTTTTGTTCTGAATTTTCTCAAAAATCCAAAGGTCTAAACCAGACCTTTTATTTTCTGAATTTTCAGGGTTTTACATACTGTTTAATCTTCAATTATCAAGGATCTCATTTCGTTGTCAGACTTATTTGCTGCAACGGTTATTTATTATAACCGGTTGTTTTTCATTTGTCAACAACTTTTTTAATTTATTTTTTTGTTTCTTTCGAAACATTTGCTGCTCTCTCAAGCGCGAAAATTATAATAGCAAATCCCCAACCGTTTGTCAACAACTTTTTTCAGGTTTTTACAATTTTATTTTGCAGACATGATTTGTGTTTTTTGTTTCCCTACAAATTATGTTATAATCAAATACGAAACTTTGCGCCTTCCTTTAACGGTAGAATGGAGATCTCCATGAAGATTACAAATGAAAAACAACAATACTATGGACTGGATCTTTTAAAGTTTATTATGGCAGTTCTGGTAGCTGCCAGACATGTGATCCAGATCTATTATCCCGCTGAAAGCAAATGGCGTCTGGTGATCGGATGCTGGCTGTCCAATCTGGCGGTTCCCATTTTCTTTCTGATCGCCGGATTTCTTCTGTTTCAGAAGATACCCGCTCAACTGCCTAATGATACAAACACAACTGATACCGATATAAAAAACAGTTGGCCCATTGCCAGGCGTTATATATGCCGCATCCTGAAACTGTATATCCTCTGGTGTATGATCTACTGGCCTATTGATATTTACAACTGGGTCCAGGGAAATGAGACCATTGCCCAAGCAGTCCTTTTTTATCTGCACTCTTTCTTTATGTCAGCTACCATTACCCAGCTGTGGTACCTGCCAGCTCTGGCCATAGCCAGTTTTATCGTCTGGCTGTTTTACAGAACGAAAGCCAAAACCTGGATGCTGCTTCTTTTTACAGGGATCCTTTTTATTTTGGGATGTATCTGTGACAACCGTGTTCTTTTAGAGCATACGCCTGAAACACTTCAGGCAATACTTCAAGCTTTTGTCCGGTGGTACACGCCCCGGTTCATGACTATGCGAAACGGCGTTTTTTATGGAAGCTTTTATGTAGCTCTTGGTGCCTGGTCTGCAAAGAGGGAACGGCATCTGTCACCTGTACCGGCCGCTTTGGGAAGCCTTTTCTTTCTAAGTGTAATGTACATAGAAGTTTCCCTCTGCTCCAATGCCAATATGGTATTATCAGCAGCACCTGCCGTCGTCTGCCTTACAGAACTGGCATTAAACCTTACCGGAACTGGTTCCAGATTTTTCCTTTTTTTACGGGAACAAAGTGAATGGATCTATTTCTCCCATTACTATTTCATCCATTTGTTTACCTGGACCATTCATTATAATCCACTTCCTATGACTAAAACAAACATTATGCTTTCCGTTCTGGTCCCCATGTTCCTGTTTACATTGCTTATATCATTTCTGTCCCACAGGAAGCATGGCAAATGGCTGAGGGCACTCATTTAGATCAGCGGATGCGCCACTGGCGTCTCCTCGATATGCCTGGCAACAATTAAGGCTGATGCAAAAAAGATCCTATCTCTTCTGCATCAGCCTTTTCCTGACTTTATTTACTTAATTCTACTTACTTAAATGCTGCTACCAGCTCTTCTGCATCATCATATCCCTGTCTCTGCAGTTCGCCGATATACCATTCGGTTACAGGTTCTACGATTGCCTTAAAGGAGTCGATATCCAGTTCATCATTATCAACCACTTCTACGCCATTCTTGGACTGCCACCTGGATAAGATCTCGTCATCTCCGGCGCGGTTGATCTCACGCTCATACTGAACAGCTAATTTTCCGCACTCATCTACTACTGCCTGCTGCTCAGGAGTTAAATTGTCGTAGATATCCTGATTAATGCAGAAGAACAGACAGTCATAGTTTGCATTCCAGAGAGATACATATTTCTGTACTTCCTGTACACTGGCTGCATCGATTGCTGGAAGCGGGTTTTCCTGGCCATCTACGGTTCCCTGCTGAAGAGCGGTGTATGTCTCGGACCAGTTCATATTGGTGGCATCTGCGCCCCAAAGCTCATAGCACTTCATCAGAAGGTTAGAACCTGCTACTCGCAGCTTCAAATTCTTCATATCTTCTACAGAATGTACCGGACGGACACTGTTGGTCAGCTGGCGGAAGCCATTTTCTGCCATTCCCATACAATGTAAGCCATAGGAAGATAAGATCTCATCCATTTTCTGTCCTGCTTCCCCGTCCAGTTTTGCGTCTGCATCTTCTACAGAGTCGAAAAGATATGGCAATGAAACTACGTTAAAACGTGGATCAAAGGCAGAATAGATCAGGTTGCTGTGCATGGAGATCTGTACCGGGTCACCGTTCATCAGGGCCTGGATGCCTTCGGACTGGTTACCGCCGGTCAGCTGGTCTGCTGCATATACTTCTACTTTTACTTTTCCGCCGGTTGCCTGATCCATTAACTCGCCGAATTTACGTCCGGCCTGGGCCCAGGTACTGGTTTCTGTGGTAGAACAGGTGAAATTCCAGGTCATTTCCGGCCAGTTTAAGTCACTGTGGTCTTCTACCTGGTATGCAGATGTACTTCCGGTGCTTTCTGCACCTGCTGCTTTTGCTGCATTATCGGTGAAAATGTGTACCAGGTCTTCTGCATCTTCATATCCCTGGTTCTTTAACTCATTGATGAACCATTCGGTTACAGGCTCTGCTGCATTCTTAAAGGACTCAACATCCAGATCCTCGTATTTTACAACTTCTACGCCATTCTTCGACTGCCAGCGGTCTAAGATCTCCTCGTCACCGGCGCGGTTGATCTCACGCTCATAAGCAACTGCCTTGCGGCCTGCTTCGTCAACTACCTTCTGCTGCTCCTGGGTCAGACTGTCATAAATGCCCTGATTGATACAGAAGAACAGGCAGTCATAATTTGCATTCCAGAGAGATACATACTTCTGTACTTCCTGTACGCTGGCTGCGTCGATCGCTGGAAGTGGGTTTTCCTGTCCGTCTACTGTCTTCTGCTGAAGAGCAGTGTAGGTCTCAGACCAGTTCATATTGGTGGCATCTGCGCCCCAAAGTTCATAACACTTCATTAAAAGGTTGGAACCTGCTACACGAAGCTTCAGGTTCTTCATATCTTCTACAGAATGTACCGGGTGAACGCTGTTGGTCAGCTGGCGGAAACCATTTTCTGCCATTCCCATACAATGCAGGTCATAGCTTTCCAGGATACTTACCAGTTCTTCTCCTGCAGGTCCGTCTAAAACAGCATCCGCTGCTTCTACAGAGTCAAACAGATATGGCAGTGAAACTACGTTAAAACGTGGGTCAAATGCTGAGTAGATCAGGTTGCTGTGCATGGAAATCTGTACCGGGTCGCCGTTCATCAGTGCCTGGATACCTTCGGACTGGTTGCCACCGGTCAGCTGGTCCGCTGCATATACTTCTACTTTGATCTTGCCGCCAGTTGCCTGTTCCATTAATTCACCAAACTTACGCCCGGCCTGGGCCCAGGTACTGGTCTCTGTGGTAGAGCAGGTAAAGTTCCATGTCATTTCCGGCCAATCCAGATCACTGTAATCTTCAATGGTATTAAAATCGTCATTATCAGTTGCTGTGGTACCGCTGTCACCGCCTGTGGTCGTTCCATTTTCAACCGCTGCCGCACTTCCTAATGCTGCTGGAAGGAAAGTGGAAATTCCCGGGATATAGGTGATCATAAGCAGAACCACGATACATGCAGCTACCATAGGTACAACTGCACGGGAGATCTGCTGTAAAGTTACCTGTAAACCATTCTTCAGCTTTACACCGATGGCTACAAACAGGTTGACACCAACTGGCGGTGTTACCTGACCGATTGCCAGGTTGACGGTTGCCATAATACCAAAGGCGATCACATTGTAACCTAACTGCTTGCATACAGGAAGCATGATCGGGATGAAAATGTACATGGCTGAGTTTGCGTCAATAAAGCAGCCTGCGATCAGGAAGATCACATTGCAGATCAGCAAGAAAGTGAACTGATTGCCTGCTACTTTTGCCAGCAGCTGGGAAGCTGCGGCAGAGATACCAAAACGGGTACATACAAAGGAGAACAGGGACGCACATGCTACAATAAGCATGATGCCGCCGGTAGTCTTTGCAGAGTCAATAAGGATATCCCAAAGGTCTTTTAATTTTACTTCTTTATAAATTACCATACCTACAAAAAGGCCATATACAACAGAAACGGCTGCTGCCTCAGTAGGTGTGAAAATACCGCCGTAAATACCGCCAAGGATGATAACTGGCATTAAAAATCCCCAGAATGCGTCTTTAAATGCGTCCAGACGTTCTTTTGCAGATGCCTTCTGTACATTGGACGGAACGACATGGTTTTTACGCACTTCTAACATTACCACTACGATCAGTGCAAGTCCCATGAGAATTCCAGGAACAATACCAGCCATGAACATGTCACCAATAGAAACGCCGGTAATGGAAGCATACACAACGAAGGCGATACTTGGCGGGATGACAATGGCAATGGAGCTGGCAGTTGCCATTAATGCAGTAGAGAATGGAGCGGAGAAGCCGCCTCTTTCTACCATAGCCGGGATCAGAACTGCGCCTAATGCTGCTACCGTTGCAGGACCGGAACCGGAGATCGCGCCGAAGAAGCAGGCAACGATGATACATACATTTGCAATGCCGCCTTTGCGGTGTCCAACACAAGTGTCAACGAAACGGATCAGTCTGGTGGAAATACCGGCCTTTGCCATAATGTTTCCGGATAATACGAAAAACGGGATAGCAAGAAGCAGGAATTTGCTGATACCGGAGTAAATGTTAGTTGCTACAATGGTTAAAGAAGTTCCTGAATACAGGATCGCTGCTGCGGATGAAAGTCCCAGGCAGATAGAGATCGGAACATTTAAAACCAGTAAAACGAAAAAGGTGATAAAAAGAACTGCACTTACCATTTATTTATCCTCCTTTTTCATATCATTCTTTTCTGCTGCGTTTGTTTTTGCACATTCATCCACACAATACTCAATAAAGTGCAGGACCATGCACACGGAACCAATAGGGACGAAGGACCAGAAGATCCATTCCGGCCAGTTTAATACGAAGGTTCGTTTCTGGTTGGCAAGCTGTGCCAATACCTTGTCCATACCGTAATAGAATAAAATTCCCATAAAAGCCACGGAAAAAAGTGTGATGAGAATGATCACTGGCTTTTTACATGACTTTGGCAGGCGCTCTGTTACCAGGTTTAAACCTACCAGACCTCCCTCTCTTGCAGACAATGCTGCGCCTAAAAGGGTGATCAGAACAAAAATTGCAACCACCAGTTCCTCTGTAAAAGACCATGACTGGTGGATCACTTTACGTGAAAACACGTTTCCTACTGTCAGTACAAGGATCAGGATCATGGTAGCTGCCAGAACTGCTTTTTCAACCAGCGCTACAAAGTCCATAAGCTTTTTGTACCCTTTCATACTGCTCTCCTCCTAAATATGTAATGCTTTTACCTGTGTAAGATCCTGTGTTATTTCCGCTTTTTCTATATCATTCTTTTGCATGATGCATCAGTGAATATAAAAAATCCGCCCCTTAAGATCTAAGGGACGGATGATTAACTGATCCTGTCAGAAGTTTTCACTTTTCACGGAAAGTAAAACACCTGTAGTATCGTATAAACATACGCTGCTGCCGCTTATGCGGATCTTATGAAAATACAGGTCCTGTGGCTCTTGCTCTCAGTCAATCGAAGCCTGCCTTTATTTTCATAACAGGTTATTAATAATGTACGTATTATTGTACACGTATTCTCAAAAAACGTCAACCGCTTTTTATTTTTTAAAGATGGTCTGTAAGATCTTCCTGTATTGACAATGCAAACATTTAGATGTACTATCAACTATATAGATGTATATACATCTTCTTTTTAGAAAGGATCGTTAAATCTATGGATGATACACAGCGTAAAATAACAAAAATAGCCAGAGAAGCTGCCAAATTTACAGTCCAGACCATGAAAGCCGAGGGCATCGGCACAGCTGAATTTGACTTTATCCATCTGGTCCGCCACAAACCGGGAATCACCCAGGCAGAAATCCGTGAAACCTTAAAGATCGACAAAGGAGCCGCTGCCCGCCGGGCTGCAAGCCTGGAAGCAAAGGGCTATCTGGTACGAAAACCAAATCCTGAAGATAAACGCAGCCAGCTTCTTTTTGCCACAGAAAAAGCGGAAGAACTGAAAAACTCCAAAGCAAGTATTGAAGATGCTTTTTATGACTGGCTCATTGCTGATCTCTCAGAAGCAGACCGCAGGGAATTCTGCCGCATCCTGGATATCCTTTACTGGAAATCCAAGGAAGAACGGAGAGCAGACTTTACCCATGTATCGGCATGGACCAATGAAAAACTTTCCCGGGTCCCCAGCGAAGAAATGACCGATCAAAAAATACCAGATAAAGAAATACTAAATAAAGAACTGCCCCCAAAAAAGGCTCCGGAAAAAGAACCACAGGAAGGAGAACTCTCACATGAGTAAACAATCTGCACCCCCCATATGCAAACATCCAGACCATGTCACCAGTTATTTTTCCATGCAAAAGGGAATTTTAGCTGTTATCACAGTGTCCGGTCTTATTTACAATCTTGGACTTATGGCCCGTCCCTGGTTTGAAGGCCAGATGATACAGTGCCTGTTTTTTATCCAGAAAGGCCAAAGTCATTTTTCAGATATGCTGAAACTGGCATCTGCTTATTTTATTGCCATTTTTACGGTACAGATCTCCCGTTTCATCAAACGTCTGTATGTGCGCCGCTTCGCCAACAACATCAACCGCAGTATGAAACAGACGTATTATAACAACCTGGTCCATACGGATACCTGCGATCTGAAAAATGTCAATACCGGAAATGCCATGACAAAAGCTTTATCCGACGTAGACGCATGTTCCGAAGGGATCCGTAAATTTACAACTGAGATCTTCGATACAGGTGTAGCACTGTTTTCCTATGTTTTCATGCTTTTCGCCTACGACTGGAAACTGGCTCTTTTGTGCCTTATCTTCCCTCCTGTTTCCTATGTGATCGCAGAAAGGATGAAAGTCGTTGTCCTGAAAACAGGTGCTGCCTGCAAAGAAAGCGCCGGACGTTTAAATGCTGCAACCTTAGACCGCATCCAAAACGCCATTACCTACCGTATTTACGGCTGTGAGACCCAGAGAAATAAAGATTATGAAGCCCAGCTGGCTGATTACGAAAAAGCCTCTGTACGTGCGGATCTGCCGGTAGCGGCCCTGCCTCCTATTTATAAGCTTATTTCCATGACCGGCGTCCTTCTCATCTTTTATTTTGGAAGTAAAAATGTAATGGGAACCGGCTGGACTTCCTGGGATATTGCCGCTTTCAGCGCTTTCCTTTCCTGTTTTTCCAGGCTGTCTGTAAAATCTTCCCATGCAGCCAAGCTTTTTAATGCTATCCAGAAAGCCCAGGTTTCCTGGAAGCGTATCCTTCCTTTTATGAAAGCAGGAAAAGAAGACAAACCTCTGCCAGCTTCCAGCCTTGGACAGGTAAACGCAAGATCCCTTGGATTTTCCTATGAAAACAGTGCTCCTCTTTTCAAAGATCTGACATTCCAGGCTTCTCCTGGTGAGATCATTGGTATTACCGGCCCGGTTGCCTGCGGAAAATCCACATTAGGACGGATCTTCCTCTGCGAGCATCCTTACACCGGCTCCCTCACCTTTAACGGTAAGGAATTTTCTTCCCTTTCACCAGATGTGCGCAATTCTCTGGTGGGATACTTAGGACATGAACCGGATCTGTTAAGTGATACCATTAAAAACAATGTTTTACTTGGGGATCAAAAGGATCTGTGGAAATACTTAGAAGCTGTATGCCTGGAAGATGAGGTACGTCATATGCCTCAGGGTGAAGATACAGTAACCGGTGAAACGGGCCTCCGTCTTTCCGGCGGACAGCAGAAGCGGCTGGCTCTGGCCCGTACACTGGCCCATCCCCGCCCGATCCTGATCTTAGATGATCCATTTTCCGCCTTAGACAAGACAACAGAAGTAGAAGTGTTTGAACACCTGCGTCAAATGGTGCCGGACAGCGTTATCTTTCTCATCTCCCATCGCCTGTATCTGTTCTCGGAAACAGACGGCGTGATCTGGATGGATAATGGAACAGCAGAATTTTCTTCCCATAAAAAACTGTTGAAAGATAATAGTGCTTACAGAGAATTATATCAGCTTCAAACCGACTATTCCGTTGCAAAACCAACGGAAAGTGCGATTGAAAGGGGGATCTGCTGACTATGAAAACAGAACATTCTGTCCTTAAGGTTATTTTACGCACTGTAAAACAGAATAAGGGAATGTGCGTAACTTTATTTGCTGCTGTGTTGGGATCTGCTGTCTTTGCCCTTCTCCCGCCGCTGGTACTGGCAAAAGCCATTGACTATCTTACAGCCGGCCAGACCTTTCCTTTTGCTCTGGCTCTGTCCTATTTTGGACTGCTTTTATTAACAAATGCTGCCACCTCTTTGCGTGAAAGCCTTTTGACGATCTTCGGGCAGCGCATTACGCATGGACTGCGCACTGTTTTATGCCAGAAGATCAGCCTTCTGCCTGCAGACTCTTTTGTTTCCCATGACTCAGGAGCCATTGCTTCCCGTTTTGTAGGTGATGTGGATACAGTAGAGGAACTTTTTACTTCCGGTATCATCAGCATGTTTGCAGACGCCTGCCAGCTTTGCGGTATTTTCTTTGTGATCTTTACGAAAAACCGCGGTCTGGCCATCCTGCTTCTGTTTGTGCTCCCCGCTGTATTTTTCTACACCCGTCATGTACAAAAACGCATGCTTGCATCCCAGTTAAGTAACCGTGCTGCCATTGCAAAAGCCTCTGGTCATGTACCGGAGACACTGCGCTGTATCCGCACCATTCACAATCTTCACAAAGAAATGTATATGGAAGAAAAATACAGTAAATTTCTGGAAGACAGCTATAAGGCAATTGATAAAACAAATTTTTATGATGCTATTTATTCACCGGTCATCCTTATTTCCAATTCAATTACCATCGCCATTGTTATGATCTTATCTGCTTTTGGAAATGGGGAAGTCCAGCTGTTTTTCGGAATGTCTGCCGGTACTGCTGCCGCTGTTATTTCCTATATTACCCAGGTATTTACACCTCTTGAAAGTATTGGTATGGAAATACAGACCATTCAGTCTGCTGCTGCCGGAGTACACAGGATCAATGAATTTTTGCAGCTTCCGGAACGTACCAAAGCTAGGAAAACAAACACTTCCAGACCGGATCCGGCTGCATGCCCGGTAGAACTTCAGAATGTAACCTTCCGTTATGAGGAAAGTGACCCGGATATTTTACAGTCCCTCAGTTTTTCTGTAAAAGAAGGGGAACAGATTACTTTGACCGGACGTACCGGTGCCGGAAAAAGTACTATTTTTAAACTGCTTTTAGGACTTTATACACCTCAGAAAGGAAACGTTCTTATTAACGGACAGCCTGCCGATGCACTCTCTGAACACCAGAGACGAAAGATCATTAGCTGTGTAGAACAGAATTTTTCCATGGTTCCCGGAACGATCCTGGACCAGATCACCTTGTTTGACCCGGATATCACACTGGAACAGGCCCAGACTGCCGCAGGTCTCACAGGACTGGATGAAGTTATACGCAGTTTCCCGGAAGGCTACAACACTCCCTGCAAACCAGGTCTTTTCTCCCAGGGACAATGGCAGCTGCTTTCCATTGCCAGGGCTGTTGCAACCAACCCCCGCATCCTTTTATTAGATGAGATCACGGCAAATCTTGACGCAGACACAGAACAGACCGTTCTTTCTGCTTTAAACCGAGCCGGAAACGGACGTACCGTGCTTTCCATCAGTCACCGGTTATATGAAAAAAATGGCGGACGGCAGATTGCGATCTGACGCCCGCTGGGATTTCATTTTTCAGCTGTAGAATGATCCAGGTCACTCTGGCAAATCCTACAGCTTTTTTCTTATATTTCTCCAAAATACCGTTGAAAGGACCACCGCGATATAGTCTGTAATTGCCTGACCGTATATCACGCCTTCTAATCCTGCGATCAGCTGCAGGATGTAAAGCAGCGGGATCAGGAGGACGCCCTGACGCATAACGGAAAGGATGGTTGCAGGCAATGCGTAATTTACAGACTGCATACAGTTCATATTTACAAAAAGCATGCCGATCACAGGACCGGAAAGCATGTATGCAATCAGCATCTTTACCCCATAATAAACCACCTCATCATCACTGATGAACATGCGGATAATAGGCTCTTTTCCCACAAAATACAGCAGTGTGGCCGCAACTCCGGCTATCAGGCAGCAGATCTTCGTAAAGCGTTCTACTTCCCGGAAGCGGCTGATATTTCCAGCTCCATAGCTGTAACCCAACAATGGCTGTACTCCGTTTGCCAGTCCCATTTGCAGGAAAGTAATGAACATATTGGCTTTAAAAACAATACCGATGGCTGCCACCGGTGCATTTCCATATTTTACCAAAATCTGGTTGACTACAATGGTGGAAACGCTCATGAGAACAGAAAAGATAGCAGTTGGGAAGCCGGTAGTGCAGACTCTCTGCGGGATATTTTCTCCTAAAGTAAAGTCTTTTGGAAGAATGGACAGCTGACCGGATCTCTTTAAGAAATACCATACAAAGTACAGACTTGCCAGGATATTTCCGATGGTAGTTGCAATAGCCGCACCGGCAGCTCCCATATGCAGACCAGAGATAAACAGGGGGTCTAATACAATATTTGCAATGGTTCCCACCATGCTTCCGATCATAGCTTCTTTACTGGCACCTTCTGCCCGGACTACAAAGCTGGCTGCCGCAGACCAGATGATAAAGGGAGCGCCCCAGGCAATGTAATGGATGTAACCTTTAGCGTATTCATAGGTTTCTGTATTTGCGCCAAAAATATGTAAGATGGGGGACATAAATGCAAATAAAATAACTGCAATTATGATGCCTACTGCTAAACTGGCATAGGTGATAAATGCGGTAGTGTTCTTTACTTTTTTGGGTTTTCCTTCTCCCATTGCCATGGATGCCACGGCGCTTCCGCCCATTCCAAACATATTGGCAAAAGCCATAAGGAGAATGAAAATAGGGTTTGTCAGACTGACTGCCGCTACCTGAAGTGCATCTCCTGTCTGTCCTACGAAAAAGGTATCTGCCATGTTATAAACGACTGTAACCAGACTGCTGATCACACTTGGGATCGCCATGGCGGCTACTGCTTTTGACACCTTCATAGAACGCATCAGTTCCTGGTCTGTACCCGTTTCTTTTGCTTTTTCCATTTTGCTTTTCTTCCTTTCTGTATTTCCTTTTCCCCTCAGATGTATATATCTGTCTGTTATCTACGGGGAACTTTCGTTATTAATTTGCTTCATCCAGATTCTTAAGCATTCGCTCTCCGATTGCTATAAAGATCTGCCTTTCTTCTTCTGTAATACCTTTTAATAAAATGCTTTCCGACTCGCCTATTTCAGCAGCGATCAGATGACGGATTTCTTCGGCCTTGGACGTAAATTCGATCCGTTTTAAACGGGCATCCTGCTTTTCACTGACACGGCAGATCAGTTCTTTCTTTTCCAGGGCCTTTAATACTTCTGTAGCCGTAGATGGACGGAGACCAAATTCTTTTTCTATATCTTTCTGATAAATAGAATGTTTCTGTCCTTCCACTAAAATAAAATTTAAAATATTCCCCTGCGCCCCGCTCATTCCCAGTGTTTCCTGTAAAGCTGCAGATCTGCGGCGCAGACGGTTAGATATACGGTTAATGACTTTTCCTGTTTCCATATGACTGTACTCCTGTGTTTTTGTAATTAGTTCGGTTCCTAAGTATTTTAGATAAAAAAATTTCAGAAGTCAAGGATTATTTACTGCTGTTATATCTCTGACTTCTGAAATATGTTGTCGTTTATTACTTATAAATACCGCACATTTATGATCCTACGCCTGTGCTAACAGGCGGAATCTCCTATTAATCACTGTTCCAGATATTTCTTCACATATTTTCCTGTATAGGAAACCGGGCTTTCTGCCACTTCTTCGGGAGTTCCTTTGGCAATGACAGTTCCTCCCTTGTCGCCGCCTTCAGGACCGATATCGATGATATAGTCTGCTGTTTTGATCACATCCAGGTTGTGTTCAATGACAACAACAGTATTTCCACCGTCGGACAGGCGGCGAAGGATCTCGATCAGCTTGTGGACATCGGCAAAATGAAGGCCTGTAGTAGGTTCATCCAGGATATAAATGGTCTTTCCGGTACTGCGCTTGGAAAGTTCGGTAGCAAGTTTGATACGCTGGGCTTCACCACCGGAAAGTTCGGTAGATGGCTGTCCCAGACGGACATAACCAAGACCTACATCATATAAGGTCTGGATCTTTCTGGTAATGGAGGGCACATTTTCAAAGAATTTCAACGCATCTTCTACTGTCATATCCAGGACATCATAGATGCTCTTTCCTTTGTATTTTACCTCCAGTGTCTCACGGTTATAGCGCTTTCCGCCGCAGACTTCACAGGGCACGTATACATCCGGAAGGAAGTGCATCTCGATCTTGATGATACCATCGCCGGAGCAGGCTTCACAGCGACCACCTTTTACATTGAAACTAAATCTGCCCTTGTTGTAGCCCTTTGCTTTTGCATCTGCTGTAGAGGCAAACAGGTCCCGGATCAGGTCAAATACACCGGTATAGGTAGCCGGATTGGAACGTGGGGTACGTCCGATCGGGGACTGGTCAATAGCTATAATCTTATCTAACTGCTCTACTCCTTCAATGCATTTATGCTTTCCAGGAATGGTCCTTGCGCGGTTTAACTTCTTTGCAAGGGCTTTATATAAGATCTCGTTTACAAGAGAACTTTTACCGGAACCGGATACACCGGTCACACAGGTCATCACGCCTAACGGGAAGGAAACATCGATCTTTTTCAGGTTATTCTCTTCTGCTCCCCGCACCGTGATCCAGCCCGTTGGAGTTCTGCGCTGATCAGGAACCGGGATCTGCAGACGGCCGCTAAGATAGGCACCGGTTATTGACTCCGGGTTTTTCATGATCTCTTCTGCAGTTCCCACTGCAACGATCTGTCCACCATGTTCCCCGGCTCCAGGTCCGATATCCACAATGCAGTCTGCTGCACGCATGGTATCTTCGTCATGTTCTACTACCAGAACGCTGTTTCCCAGGTCACGCAGATGCAATAAAGTTTTTAACAATTTATCATTATCTCTCTGGTGAAGTCCGATGCTTGGCTCATCCAGGATATAGGCTACTCCCACCAGACCGGATCCGATCTGGGTAGCCAGACGGATTCTCTGGGCTTCGCCGCCGGAAAGTGTGCCTGTAGCACGGGAAAGGGAAAGATAATCCAGTCCCACATCAATAAGGAAACTGATACGGGCCCTGATCTCCTTTAAAATAGAGGCACCAATGGTCTGCTGCATAGGTGTCAGCGTCAGCCCATCCATAAATTCCTTAAATTTCACAATGGACATATTGGTAGCCTGGTAAATATTCAGACCGCCTACTGTAACTGCCAGAGACTCCTTTTTCAGTCGCTGTCCCTTGCAGGCCGGACATGGGGTGATCCGCATATAGGTTTCATATTCTGCCTTGGAAGCTTCTGAAAAAGTCTCTTTATAGCGGCGGTTTACATTTTCGATCAGGCCCTCAAATGCTACATCGTAGATGCCTTCACCTCTCTGGCTCTTATAGCGGACTTTTACTTCATGACCGCCGGTACCATAGATGATAATATCGTGGATCTCCTTTGGATAATCCTGAAATGGAGTATCCAGGCTGAAATGATATTCCTCTGCCAGTGCGTCTAAGATAGCCCTGGTAAAGCTTCCTTTGTCCGTACAGGACTGCCATCCCATAACCACAATGGCACCCTGGGAAATGGAAAGGGATTTATCCGGGATCATCAGATCCTCGTCAAATTCCATCTTATAGCCTAAACCGAAGCACTCCGGGCATGCTCCAAATGGGTTGTTAAAGGAGAAGCTTCGGGGCTCTACCTCGTCAATACTGATACCACAGTCCGGGCAGGAAAAACTCTGGCTGAAATTCACCGGTTCCCCACCGATCACATCTACAGTCATCAGGCCGTTGCTTAAGGACATAACCGTCTCAATAGAGTCGGTCAGACGGTTTTCAATTCCCGCTTTTACAACCAGACGGTCTACAATAATATCAATATTGTGCTTAATGTTTTTCTCTAATTTGATCTCTTCGGAAAGTTCGTACAGATTTCCGTCAATGCGCACACGCATATAGCCGCTTTTTCTGGCCTGCTCCAGCACTTTTACGTGTTCGCCCTTTCTTCCACGGACAACCGGAGCCAAAAGCTGGATCTTGGTCCGCTCCGGCATAGCCATGATCTGGTCTACCATCTGATCAATGGTCTGTTTGTGGATCTCCCTGCCGCACTTTGGACAGTGGGGGATACCAATGCGGGCATAGAGAAGACGCATATAGTCATAGATCTCTGTCACGGTTCCCACTGTAGAACGTGGATTTCGGTTGGTGGATTTCTGGTCAATGGAAATGGCCGGAGAAAGGCCTTCGATGCTTTCTACTTCCGGCTTTTCCATCTGTCCTAAGAACTGTCTTGCATAGGAAGACAGAGACTCCATATAGCGTCTCTGGCCTTCTGCATAGATCGTATCAAACGCCAGAGATGACTTGCCGGAGCCGGAAAGACCGGTGAGAACCACCAGTTCATTCCTTGGGATATCTACGGATATATTTTTAAGATTATGTTCATTTGCGCCGCGTATTTTTATATACTGCTTTGGCATGGTATGACTCCTTTTTCTGCTGTTTCCTGAAAATATTTACTCACTTCTATACCTGGTTTTTCCAGGCAATATAATGCTGAAAAGCGCAGGGAAAATTTCTCCCTGCGCTTTTTAGTATACCACATCCCTATTTATTTATCAAACATTTGTTCGATAAAGTTTTTTAATACAGCCGGCGTTTTTTCATACAAACTGGCTTTATTTACACGTTCCCAACGGGTATGGATATCTTTCCCCCATGGTCCAAAGAGCATGGAGGGGATCTTTAATTTCGCCATTGCTTCTATATCCATGGCATAGGCACTGCCCCATAATGGGGTCTGGGCTGCATAGGCAGCCAGTTCTTCTTTGTCCATTCCGCCACAGTAGCTTAAGTCGGAAATGCCGCAGAAATATTCATGGCATTTCAGGGAAACATTCTCCTTCTCTGCTGCTTTTTTCATCTCTTTAAAAAGAATTTTTCCCTCTTTTCCACTGTCTACAGCCGGATAAAATGGAGGTGCAAAGCCAAGGATCATGATCGGACCGGAGATTCCTGACTGGTTTAACAGCTGCTCCATAAAATCAAGGGTGGCTGATGGGAAGTTGGTCTCGCCTTTGTCCAGGTGGGCTTTCTGAGTCTTGTAGGCTTCTAAAAGCCAGGCAGTAAAGGCTTCTCCCTGTTCTTTGCGGCAGTATGCCAGCAACTCACTGACTGTAAGAACTTCTGCTTCTGCAACGGCGGCTGCGCTGGGACATGCCAGGGGATTGCCTTCACTTGTCAGACCAGCTTTTTCTTCTGGAACCTCTGCTTTTTCCACAGCCTTCCACTGCGCTTCCATTCTCCGGGCATATTCTTCAAAACTTTCTTTTCCCAGTTCTTTCAATCGCTTTATCACTTCATCCGGCGTTTTTTCAAACCCAAGCATGCTCATGTATCCACCAGCCCTGAAAGGCACGGACACATCGTAGCCTTCTTTCCGGTCACGAAGACAAAACCAGGTTGGCGGTGGGCAGATTTCCGTAGCACTTTTTTCTGCAAATTCCGGTGCCAGTTCTGTTTTCATGAAAAAGCTGCTTAAAACTCCTACAGAGCTGACACCCTGGAAACAGTTTAATACATGGGCCTTTACGCCCTGGACCAATACAGCAGGCATTGTTTTTCCAACAGAACCTGTATAAATGGTCTTTGCCCCATTTTCCATGGAAGCCGGTTCCAGATCGATCAGTGCTGTATATTCCAGGTCAAAGCGTTCTTTTAAATCATTTAAAAATGGCACAGCATGGCGCATTCCGGCAGAGTAGCCTTCTTCATCCGGTACTGTTACGAACAGGAGATTTCCAGATATTTCAGGCGTCTCTTCTGTTCCAGAAGCAGTTTTTGTCTCAAAGGCAGCCGTACCACACTCTTTCCGCTCTGCCTCAACCACCAGCTTCCCATACCAGTCCAGCAGCGCCAGTCCAACAGAAAGTCCGCCCTTCATATCTGCGGTCCCTCTGCCAAACATCCAGTCACCAGAAAGGAAATCTTTTTTCACTTCCTCTGGCATACCAGGCAGAGCATTTCCAGATTTTACCAGATCTTCCCATTTTTCCACATCATAAGCAAGAGCACGCTCATTTCCATACTCTTCTGTGTCCACCACGTCATAATGGCCTGTAAGGATAATGGTCTTACGGGATCCGTTCCTTCCTTTTACCAGTCCCCATGGTACAGACCGGCCAAAGCTGTCTTCCGGCAGGAGATATTTTCCTGTCTGCTCCGGATACTCCTTAAAGTAAGGCTGCTTTGCCAGCTCCTCTGCAATATAGTCTGCGCAGCTTTTTTCTGTCTCTGTATTGGAAGTGCTGGGGATTTTTACCAGTTCTCTTACATACCGTTCAATTAATTCTCTCATCGTTCCTCACGGAAATATGCCAGTCCCAGACTTGCCGGCGGCTGATATTCCCTCTTCTTTCTCAGACTGGTAAATACCAGTACAATAATGGTTACTACATAAGGCAGTGCCTTAAAGATCTCCTGTGCCCCGCGGTCCAGTCCCGGAATATAAAGATACAGGATATAAAGGCCGCCAAAAAGGATAGAACCCCAGATCGCATTTACAGGCTTCCAGAGAGCGAAGATAACAAGGGCAATTGCCAGCCAGCCTCTGTCACCAAAACCATTATTGGTCCAGGTTCCGCCGGAATACTCCATTACAAAGTACAGACCGCCAAGGCCGCTGATACCGCCTCCGATGCAGGTTGCCAGATATTTGTATACAGTAACATTAATACCCGCCGCATCTGCTGTAGCCGGGCTTTCACCTACTGCCCGCAGGTTCAGGCCCTTTTTGGTCTTTGAAAGGAAAAATGCCAGCACCAGAGCCAGAATAATGGCCAGATAAGTTAAAAATCCATAGGAAAATAATAACTGTCCCACTGCACCAAGACCGGAAAGTACGGGGATCTGCTTCTTAAAAGCTGCACCGGTCACTGCAACGGAGATCTGTCCAACACCGCCTGCCAGCTTGGAAAGAGAACCGCCGAAGAAGTTTCCAAAACCAACACCAAAAGTCGTAAGAGCCAGACCGGTTACGTTCTGATTGGCACGTAAGGTAATTGTCAGAACACTGTAGATCAGACCGCCTAAAGCAGCACATAAAAACGCGCACAGGAAGGAAATAAGAACTCCCACAGCCCCATTTGGCGCAGCGCTGCTGTTTTCATAAAGGAAGGCGCCGATCAGCCCGGCAATGCCGCCCATATACATCATCCCAGGAATACCCAGGTTCAGGTTTCCGGATTTTTCTGTTAAGATCTCGCCTAATGCGCCATAGAGGATACCAATTCCCTGTCCAATGGCTTTTTGCATAAAAATGATCAATAATCCCATATGTTCACCTCCTATTTACCACTCTTTTTCCCGCTTCTAAATCCTACTTTGTAGTTGATAAAGAACTCACAACCAAGGATAAAGAACAGGATGATACCAGTAATGATATCCGATGCATTTTCATTTAGGTTAAACTGGGACGCGATCTGTCCTGCGCCCTTTTGCATGAACACCAGGAAGAAGGATACCAGGATCATTACAAAGGTGTTGAATTTACTCAGCCAGGAAACGATAATGGCTGTAAAGCCTCTGCCTCCTGCTGTACTGGTAGAAATCGTATGGCTTGCGCCGCCTACAATGATAAAGCCTGCAATACCGCAGATAGCACCGGACAGAGCCATGGTGCGAAGGATAACACGTTTTACATTGATGCCTGCATAGCGGGCTGTATTTTCACTTTCGCCAACAACAGCGATCTCATATCCCTGCTTGCTGTATTTTAAGTAAATGAACATGGCAACAGTCAGAGCCAGGACGATCACCAGGTTCCAGCCATAGTCCAGACCGAAAAGCTGCGGGATCCAACCGCCCTTTGTAGAGGAATTAATGGTTCCTACTGAGTTGGAGCCCTTTGGATTTTCCCAGAAAATAATACAATAGGTAATGACCTGGGTGGCAACATAGTTCATCATCAGGGTAAACAGTGTTTCATTGGTATTCCAGTAAGCCTTGAAAAAGGCCGGGATCACGCCCCAGATCATGGCTGCTGCTGCACTGCCAAGGAACATAAGAGGGAATAATACCACTGGAGGAAGGGAATTTCCCAGATAGATCATCATAGCTGCGGAAGTAACACCGCCGATCAGCACCTGGCCTTCTGCACCAATGTTCCAGAAACGCATTTTAAATGCCGGGGTAATACCAACTGCAATACATAACAGCACCAGTGTATCACGAATGGTCATCCATGCACGGCGCTTGGTACCAATGGCACCGTCAAAAATGCCCTTATACACTTCAATAGGATTCAAACCGGTCAGAGCTACGATCACGCCTGCACAGACCACCAGTGACAAAAGCACTGCGATTATGCGGATCAGCCAGCTTTTCCATGTTTCAATTCCGTCACGCTTGGAAATATGCATCAGAGGCTCTTTATTTGTAACTGTACTCATTTCCTTACTCATCCTGTTCGCCTCCTGTCTTTGTCATCATAAGTCCGATCTCTTCTTTTGTAGCTGTTCTTCCATCTACAATACCGCTGACCTTGCCGCCGCAAAGCACCAGAATGCGGTCGCAAAGCTCCAGGAGCACATCCAGGTCTTCCCCTACGCAGATCACCGCTGCCCCCTGCTTTTTCTGCTCATTTAATAAGTGGTAAATGGTATAGGAAGAGTTAATATCCAGACCGCGCACCGGATATGCTACCATAAGCACACGGGGATTGGATGAGATCTCACGTCCTACTAATACCTTCTGTACATTTCCGCCGGAAAGCCGTCCAACAGGTGTGGAAACACCGGGCGTTACGATCTCCAGCTCTTTGATCAGCTGCTCCGCCATAGCTTTTGGCGTTCTTCTGTCTGTAAAGAATGGGATGCCCTTTTTATAGCCCCGGAGCATCATATTGTCAGTCATGCCCATGGCTGCCACCAGGCCCATTCCCAGACGGTCCTCAGGAACAAAGGAAAGCTTGATGCCCAGTTTGCGGATGGCCGCCGGGCTCATGCCGGATAAGGTCTCTTCTCCGCCTTCCGGAGGATAATACCGGATGGTTCCGCCTTCCATTGGCTGCAGTCCTGCAATGGTCTCTAACAGCTCTTTCTGGCCGCTTCCTGCAATACCTGCAATTCCCAGGATCTCGCCGCTGTAAGCTGTAAATCCTGCATCATCCAGTGTTTTTACACCTTCTTTATCTACGCAGGTCACATGTTCCATTACCAGACGTTTCTGTGGATTTACCGGTTCCGGACGCTCAATATTTAAGGCAACCTTCTTGCCTACCATCATCTCTGTAAGGGACGCTTCTGTGGCATCTTTTGTCTGGACTGTACCAATATAGGCACCTTTTCGCAGAACAGATACCCGGTCAGAAAGGGATAATACTTCATGAAGCTTATGGGTGATAATGATAATGGAATGACCGGCTTCACGCATATTGCGGAGAACAGTAAACAGCTTTTCTGTCTCCTGTGGGGTCAGAACAGCTGTAGGCTCATCCAGGATCAGGATATCCACCCCTCTGTACAACAATTTCACGATCTCTACGGTCTGTTTCTGTGAAACGGACATAGTGTAGATCTTCTGGTTGGGGTCCAGATCAAAGCCATAACGGCTGGTCAGTTCATTGATCTTTGCCGCAACGCTTTTCATATCCAGAACTTCTTTTCCAGGAAGTCCCAAGATAATGTTTTCTGCTGCAGTCAGTACATCTACCAGTTTAAAATGCTGGTGGATCATACCGATGCCTAAGGCAAAGGAGTCTTTTGGAGAACGGATGGTCACCTCTTTTCCATTTACCAGGATCTGTCCTTCATCCGGATAGTAGATACCGGATATCATATTCATAAGAGTGGTCTTTCCACTTCCGTTTTCTCCCAGAATGGATAATATCTCTCCCTTCTTTACGGACAGACATACTTTGTCGTTGGCTGTTACTTTGCCAAACCGTTTTGTGATGTTTTTCAGCTCAATGGCATATGTTTCGCTCACCAGGCAAGACCTCCTTTTTCAGTGCTGTGTTTATATTTTTGTGTGGGTCTGTGCTGCTATTTCGCGGGTACATACTCAAGAAGCGGAGCCAGACAAAGGGTGACTCCGCTTCCAAAACGTTACTCTAAAAGAGCAGCTTTATGATTTGACTTATTAGTTGTCAATGGTTGTGATACCGTCGATGAGGATATCAAATGCTGGTGCAGAAGCAAATTCGGACTCATGGAAGTATCCGTCAGAAATGTATTCAATGTCGCTTCCGTCTTTCTTGTAGGTATCTAATGTCTCACCATTTACAGTCCATGTAGAAGTATCAAATACATGAAGTTCGCCGCTTGCTAACTTAGCTTCTACTTCTTCTACTTTTTCCTTGGTTCCAGGAGCAACTGCCTTGTCATTTAATTCCGTTACAAGAACTGCGCCGTCAGAGAAGCCCTTGCACCAGTCAGCAGGAATTTCTGTTCCGTCCAGTACAGACTGTACAGCGTAGGTCATGTAAATGCCCCAGTTGTTGCTTGCAGAAGTAAGTGCCTGGTCAGGAGCAGTTGCGATCATGGAAATGTTGTAACCTACACAAGGAACTCCCGCTGCCTCGCAGGCTGTTGGAGCACCGGTTGTATCTGCATGCTGGCTGATCAGTACGCAGCCGTCAGAAATCAGAGCGTCTGCTGCTTCTTTCTCCAGATCGAAGCTTGCCCAGCTGTTAGTGTATTTAACTTCCATGGTAGCGGATGGGCATACAGAACGTACACCTAAGAAGAAGGAGGTGTAACCACTGATAACCTCAGCATATGGATAAGCGCCTACATAACCGATCTTGCAGGCATCTTCTTTTACAGTGCCATCTTCGATCATCTGATTTAACTTAAAGCCTGCAACTACACCAGATACGTAGCGTGCCTCAAAAATAGATGTGAAGAAGTTGTGCATATTGGAAAGTCCGCTGCCTGCTGCCTGGAAACCGGTTGCGTGACAGAACTGAACTTCCGGATATTCTTTTGCTGCTTCTATTACATAAGACTCATGACCAAAGCTGTTTGCAAATACGATCTGGCATCCCTGGTCAGCTAAGTCCATTGCTGCGTCTTTTGCTGTTTCATCTTCCGGGATGTTCCATTTTACGATCAGCTGATCGTCATTTAATCCTAATGCTTCCTGCATTTCTTTTGCGCCCTTGTAATGAGCGGCTGTGTAACCTTCGTTTTCATCACCGATGAAAATAAAGCCAACTTTTAAATCTTCTTTTGCTACGCCTTCACCGGTAGCTGCTTCTGAGCCTTCTGCTGCAGCAGTGGTCTCTTCTGCCTTGGAGTCAGCTGCCGGAGCTGCTGTTGTTTCCTGTGTAGAACCGCCTCCACATGCTGTTAATGAGAGCGCCATAACACCTGCTAATGCTGCACTGATGATCTTCTTTCCCTTCATAATACATCTCCTCCATTTGATGATATATGATCACTAAAGTCTCAAATACAGACTTTATTATAGCATGCTCTCTTAAGTTGTCAATAATCTTTATATTTTTCTGACACTTTTTTTACAATTACACAATTTTCATTATAAAGTCACACTTATTAATATTTATAAGTGACCATTTATTAATTAACTCCACAGGACCGTTCTTTAAAGACCTCACACATAATACCTGCTCCAATACGAAATCCATCACAGAAGGACTGGCGTTTTTCAAGATATGTTAATTCCAGGTAGGTGTCTAATATGTTCTGAAATTCTTTCCGGTTTTCTTTGTCCAGCTTTTCTGTAAAATTTTCTATTTCTTTCAGGGATCTTCTGCAAAGTGTCTCGTATTCTTCGTTTCCTTCTATTTTTAATTCTGCGGGAACAAGTTCCCCTGCATACAGCTGTTCTAATATGTTTTTCATGCCCCTGCCTCCTTTTGTTTTTAGAATAGCACAGCCCTGTCGCAAATGCAATCGAACAAAATCTTACGATTGCAAATGTGACGAAGCTATATCATGATGTATTATTATATTGGGATTTAGTTCAATAGGGTCCAAAATGGCTCTTCCATGTATAAACGCATTCACGGCAATTTTGTCCATTTTGCTCCGCCGCCGATTAGGCAGGTCTTCGGCAAACTCGCTCACTGCGTTCGCTCAAACAGTGCCTCCAACCTGCCAGCTATGCTCACAAAATGGACAAAATTGCCTACCGAATGCTTATTATACATGGAAGAGCCATTTCTACTGTATTGGATATGTCACATAAAAAATGCCGTACTTATGTACAATCCCCCTCCTACATGAAAACTGCTTATTGGTTTGCTCCTACATTTTTTATTGTCAATAACGTAGAAAGCCGCCGGTGCACATTACAGAATAAGCATTTGTTTGAAAATCCGTGAGTGGGCGCGCATAGCGTCAGAACGGAGAACCACTGTTTGAGCACACAAAGCGTGCGAGTTTGGTTCGCAGTTCTGACAATAGGCGACGCAAGCCCACGAACAAAGGATTTTCTCCCAAATGCGCATCTGTAATGCGTACCGACGGCTTTCGGACCCTTCGGAAATCTTTCAGACCTTAGTCGATTAAATCCTAATTTACATCTGCGTCATTTTTTTCATAAATCTCCATAAATTCTTCTCCTGTGATGGTCTCCTTATCCAGAAGATATTTTGCAATCTCATGAAGCTTATCTTCGTTTTCTTTCAGGATATTTAATGCCTTTTCATGCTGGGTACGGACGATCTTTACTACCTGCTCATCGATCATTCTGGCTGTTTCAGGGGAACAGGTTAAAGAGGTGTCTCCGCCTAAATACTGGTTGTTTACCGTTTCCATTGCTACCATATCAAATTCATCGGTCATGCCGTAACGGGTGACCATGGCTCTGGCGATCTTGGTAGCCTGTTCAATATCATTGGACGCGCCTGTGGTAATGGAATGGAAGATCAGCTCTTCGGCTGCACGACCGCCGGTAAAGGTTGCGATCTTATTTAATGCTTCTTCTTTGCTCATCAGGTATTTTTCACCAGTGTCTACCTGCATGGTATAGCCTAAAGCACCGGAGGTTCTTGGGATAATAGTGATCTTCTGTACCGGAGCACTGTGGGTCTGGCAGGCAGCTACCAATGCATGTCCTACTTCGTGGTAAGCTACGATCTTTCGCTCGTCTGCAGGGATCACAGCATTTTTCTTCTGGTAACCTGCAATAACGGTTTCTACGCTTTCCTGAAGATCTTCCTGGGATACCAGGTTTCTGCCCTGACGGACGGCTCTTAAAGCTGCTTCGTTAATGATATTTGCAAGTTCAGCACCGCTGGCACCTGCTGTAGATCTGGCGATCACGTTGTAATCAACAGACTCATCCATTTTTACCTTGCGGCCATGGACCTTTAAGATAGCTTCACGCCCCTGAAGATCCGGAAGTTCTACCGGCACACGGCGGTCAAAACGTCCCGGGCGGAGAAGCGCCGGATCAAGGGACTCAGGACGGTTGGTAGCTGCTAAGATAACAACGCCTTTCTTTCCGTCGAAACCATCCATTTCTGTAAGCAGCTGGTTTAAGGTCTGTTCCCGCTCATCGTTTCCGCCCATTCCGCCGCCGTCACGCTTTTTACCAATGGTATCGATTTCATCGATGAATACGATACATGGTGCTTTTTCGTTGGCCTGCTTGAATAAGTCTCTTACTTTGGCTGCGCCCATTCCTACGAACATTTCTACGAATTCGGATCCGGAAATGGAGAAGAATGGTACTTTGGCTTCGCCTGCTACTGCTTTTGCTAAAAGAGTTTTACCGGTTCCTGGAGGGCCTACAAGTAAAGCGCCCTTTGGAAGGCTTGCACCGATCTGTGCGTATTTATCCGGGTTGTGCAAAAAGTCTACGATCTCTTTTAAGGCTTCTTTGGCTTCTTCTTCCCCTGCTACCTCATTAAAGGTTACACCTGTTTCTTTTTCTGCGTATATTTTTGCGTTGGATTTTCCAAAAGTCATTGCACTGCTTCCACCGCCCATACGCTTGGCCATCATACGGCCCATAAGCTGACCAATGATCACAAACATAAGGATTGGGAATACCCAGGTGGTCAGGAAGTTAAGTAATGGGGATGCCTGAGTGGGGATCTCTCTGCTGTAATTCTGGACTCCTGCGCTTTCCAGACGGTTTACCAGGTCATCTGCAGTGGTCATGTTTCCTGTTTTATAGGTAACCACAGACCACGGTTTGTTTTTATCCTCATTTAATGTATACAAAATTTCTGTATAGTCACTGTTGACGTAGACCTGTTCTACGTTTCCTTCGCTTAACTGTGTAGTGAACTCATTGAACGGTACTTCTACGGAACGCTCCATGACAGATGGAAATACTAATGCGTTCAATACCATTACAATGAGAAGGACGATACAGTAGTAGTATAAATAGGGTTTTTTGTTGTTATTGCTGCTGTTGTCGTTTTTTACGCCCATTGTGTTTTCTCCTTCTATTTTGTTTTATTTTGATTTTGATCTTTTCGCGATTACCTGTGTTTTTCGCTTTCTTGATGATAAAATAAACCCGCTTCCAGGTTTTGTCAATAGAAAATAATAAATTTTTATTTACTTTTAATAATTATTGACATTTCATATTTGTTGTGGTACCGTTTGTTATATGGAACCATATAAAAAACACATCAGGACAGGAAGGAGACTTTTTTATGGTTGATCAGCAGGAGCTTTCTTCTGCGGGCTTAAAGTTTATGGATTTTGCCATCCGTTTTTTTAATATGGCCAAATGCCAGTACCAACAGCAGAACCAGGTGAAAGCGAATAAAGCGGGATTTCAGGTCCTTTTTATTTTAAGTATGCCCGAATATCCACAGCCTACTATGAGTTTTCTGGCTGAGGAGATGGGGATCACAAAACAACAGCTGACAAAGCTGGTAAATGATCTGGAAGCCATGGGGCTGGTAAAGAGGATCCATGATGAGAGGAACCGGCGGCAGGTTTATGTGACTTTGACGGATGATGGCAGGAATGAATTTGAGGAAATAAAGCAGGCGATGTTAGAGTGTACGGTGGCTGGGCTTAAGGACTTTTCGGAGGATGAGCTGGAGCAGCTGGGGGATTGCCTTGAAAGGCTGATCCCGTTGTTGGAGAAATTCAGAGGAAACTGCTAATTTAAGCTGGGCTACAGATATATATAACCACCTCAAAATTGCAACCAATTTACCTTTTTGAGCATGTGATTTTATTTTTATAATGTGCCTTGCACCCACCGCGCCGCCAGGCGCGGTTCAATCATACATAAAAAAAAATGAGTGTCAACAAAGCTTCATCTGTTGACACTCATTTTTTACAGCACCTTACTTAAGAAAGACTTCAGGCGCTCATTTTTAGGATTTGAGAAGAACTCTTCCGGTGCGGCTTCTTCCATGAAGTAACCGCCGTCCATGAACATGACTCTGGTAGCAACTTCTCTTGCGAAGCCCATTTCGTGGGTTACCACTACCATGGTCATTTTTTCAGCGGCCAGGTCACGCATTACGTTTAATACCTCGCCTACCATTTCCGGGTCGAGAGCGGAAGTCGGCTCATCGAAGAGCATTACGTCTGGCTTCATGCAGAGGGCTCTTACAATGGCGATACGCTGTTTCTGACCACCGGATAACTGGCTTGGATATGCATGGGCTCTGTCAGCAAGACCAACGCGCTCTAAAAGGCGCATAGCCTCTGCCTCTGCTTCCTGCTGGCTTTTGCCCTGAAGCTTCATAGGCGCCAGTGTCAGGTTTTTCATGATATCCATATGCGGGAACAGGTTGAACTGCTGGAATACCATTCCCATTTTCTGACGGTGTTTGTCAATATCGGTTTTCGGATCTGTAATATCGGTACCTTCAAAATAGATATGGCCTTTTGTAGGCTCTTCCAGACGGTTTAAGCAGCGTAAGAAGGTACTTTTACCGGAACCGGATGGTCCTACTACAAATACTACATCACCTTTGTAGATATCCACTGTGATATCTTTTAATACTTCGATGTTTCCAAAGCTCTTTCCAAGGTTCTGCACCTGGATCAGAGGCTCTCTTTTTTCATTACCGCTCACTCTGACGCAGCCTCCTTTCCAGAATCTGGATCAGTTTTGTGAAGATCATAACAATAACCAGATAAACCAGTGCAACTGCGATCAATGGCATGAACGCACTGTAGGTTCTGCTTCGGATGATATCGCCACCTTTGGTAAGATCCTGGATTGCGATGTAACCGGAAACAGAGGTCTCTTTTAACAGAGAAATGAACTCGTTACACAGAGTTGGCAGTACGGTTTTGAATGCCTGAGGCATGATCACGTACCACATGGTCTGAGCGTAGTTAAAGCCAAGGCTTCGTCCTGCTTCCATCTGTCCCGGATCAATTGACATGATACCGCTTCGGAAAATTTCTGCCACATAAGCGCCGGAGTTGATGCCGAATGCCATGATCGCTACCGGTACTTTATCAATACGTGTGCTTCCAAATACAACAAAATAGATGATCAGCAGCTGAACAACTACAGGTGTACCGCGGATAACTGTCAGGTAGATCTTGCACAGAATATTCAGCAGTTTTAAGTTTCCTGTTTTATCGTGGGTAGAACGGATCATACCTACGATAAATCCCAGAACAATGCCCATCATGCAGGCAAAGAAGGTTATGATCAGTGTGGTCTTAAGACCATCTGCAATATAATGCCACCGATCATCTGAAATAAAATTCAGATAAAATGCATCTGTAAAATTTTTCCACATGCCGATCATCCTTTTCTCTCTAAATACTTGTTTCTAATGACTATTGATTACTCTGCCTTGATGTACTTAGCTACGATCTCGTCCAGAGTTCCGTTGTCCTTTAAGGTCTCTAATGCGCCGTTTACTTTGTCAAGCAGCTCGGTGTTGCCCTTCTTTACAGCAATTGCATACTCTTCTACAGTAAATGCTTCGTCTAAGATCTTTAAGCCTTCTGTTTCAGATACGAAAGTCTTTGCTGGCTCACCATCGATAACAACTGCATCGATCTTGCCCTGGCTTAATGCCTGAACAGCTTCAAAGCCCTTGTTGTAACGCTCTACAGTGGTTCCGTCTGCTTCCAGATCAGATACATAAATGTCACCGGTAGTTCCTAACTGAACACCAACAGTAACTCCCTTTAAGTCATCTGGACCAGCGATCTCGCTGTCTTCCTTAACGATGATCATCTGGGAAGCAGTTGCATAAGTATCAGAGAAATCTACAGATGCCTTACGGTCTTCAGTTACAGTCATACCAGCTAAAGCCATATCAGCCTTACCGGATACGATCTCTGGGATAATGGAGTCAAATGCGATATCTTCAATCTCTAATTCCATACCAAGCTCATCAGCAATAGCCTGTGCGATCTCAGCGTCGATACCTACGATCTTGTCTCCGTCATGGAACTCGTATGGTGGGAACTCAGCGTTGGTTGCCATAACCAGTTTGCCGCCTGCTGCTTCCTTTGACTCAGCTGCTGTACTCTCTGCTGCAGTGGATTCTTCTTTTGCTGCTGCAGTTGTATCTGCTGCTGCAGCTGCTGTTGTCTCTTTTGCGGAACCGCCGCATGCGGTTAAGGATGCTGCCATAAGAGCAGCCATTGTCAGTGCGATTACTCTTTTTTTCATAATGTTTTCTCCTCTTGCATGTTTATGCATATTATTATGTTTGCTCCCTCTATGGTGGGAAAGCTGTCTGTTCTATTATAATGCTTTTTTTCTTTTTAGCAAGAGTAAATTTATACATAGGGTTTATGGGGTTTATGCAACTCTATATATAATTTTACTTTCTGAGAGCCGCCTGTACCAGGTGTTTGGCAAGAACGGCAGTGGTAACTGCGCCTACGCCTCCCGGAACAGGTGTAAGTTTTCCAGATTTTTCCTCTAAAGTTTCAGCAGCTACATCACCGCAAAGTTTTCCATTTTCATCTACGTTAATGCCTACATCGATCACAGTAGTATTTTCACCTACATAAGAGGCATCTAACATTTTTGCCTTTCCTGCAGCTGCTACCAGGATCTCAGCCTGTTTGCAGGTGCCTGGAAGGTCTTTGGTGCGGGTGTGGCAGATGGTGACTGTGGCATTTTCTTTTAAAAGGAGCATGGACAGAGGACGGCCTACAACCATGCTGCGGCCTACGATCGCTGCTCTTTTTCCTTCCATAGAAATGTCATATGCCTTTAATACTTCGATCACTGCCTCTGCTGTACATGGTGCAAATCCGGTAGAGTCTCCGGAGAATACTTTTGCAATATTTACCGGTGAAATGCCATCCAGGTCCTTTTTCGGGTCGATCATGGCTTCAATGTCTTTTTCACAGATCTGCTTTGGAAGAGGACGAAGGAGAAGGATACCGCTTACATCCGGGTCTTCGTTGATAGCGGTAAATTCTTTTTTGAATGCTTCGTCTGTGATGTCAGCAGGAAATGTATAGCACTGGGAGCGGAGTCCGAATGCATCCATTTTCTTTACAGCTCCTCTTTCGTAGGACATATCATCTGGATTTTCTCCTACGCGGACGATAGCCAGCTTTGGTGCCGGTCCGTTTATTTTTTCAAGCATTGCCCCTACTTCTTCTTTGATCTTTGCGGAAACAGGTGCGCCTTTGATTAATTCCATATTAATTTTCTCCTTTTATGATCATATAAGCTGTGCCAGGACTTTTTCGTAGATCTCATCTGCCTGGGAAGTGCCGATCTTGATCATGCGTTTTGCCTTCTGGTTGATCTCTTCTGCTTTTTCACGATTTTTCATGGATTTCGTGTTTATATATACATTCATGACAGCTCCAAGAAGCGCTGTACGGGTAAACTGTACCGCTACGCCCACATCGCTGACTGCCATGCGGCTTCCTTTATCTGCCAGGACGTCTAAAATTTCTAAGAGTTCCAGGGATTTTTCCATGATCTCTACTGGAACCATGCTGGCATCTAACAGCTTTTCTTCCATAACGGCATCTTTGTGCTCTTTTTCTTCCAGGGTGGCGGATGGCAGGCGGTAACATTCTGCCAACGGCGCAAATACTTCTGCGTCACGGTCGGAGAAGTGCAGGAATTCCTGCTGCATGTTCTTTAAATCAGTCAGGTATTTCTGCATCTCCTCTTCTACTTCTGCGTATTTTTTCTTTCCTACCGTCAGATTTACTACCATCTGTCCCAGGGCATTTCCCAGTGCTCCTGCTAAAGCGGATGCTCCGCCGCCTCCCGGAACCGGTGCCTTAGATGAAAGAACCTCCAGGTACTCACTTATCTTTTTCTCTTCTGTCATTTTTTCTCCTCAATAATCTCTGTGTGCTGTCTGCACAGCAGACATGTTGAAACCACCTGTGAAAAACACGGGATGCGTATTTTGTTTCCTACGTTTTACCTTATTCCTCAGCCTTGACAATCACGTCTTTTGTCAGATCCTTGATCACTTCTCCTGCAATGATCAGGCCTACCACGGACGGCACAAATGCAGTACTTCCCGGAATATCCCGGCGTTCAGTACATTTATGAGCTGCACCTGGCGGGCAGATGCAGTGGTTTCTGCAACTGATGGCCATATCGTTGATCGGTCTTGTAGGCTGCTCCTCGGAGTAAACCACCTTTAATTTCTTTACGCCTCTTTTTTTCAGCTCCCGGCGCATAACTTTTGCCAACGGGCAGACTTTTGTTTTGTAAATGTCAGCTACACGGAACATGGTAGGATCTAATTTATTTCCGGCGCCCATGGAGCTGATGATGGGAACTCCTTTTTCTTTTGCTTTCATTACCAGTTCCAGCTTGGCTGTAACGGTATCTACTGCGTCTACGATATAGTCGTAATCTTCAAATGGAAATTCGTCTGCGTTTTCCGGCAGGAAGAAGCATTTGTGGATCTCTACCTTTACGTCCGGGTTGATCTCCAGCATACGTTCTTTCATCACTTCTGCCTTGTATTTTCCTACAGTTTTGCGGGTTGCAATGATCTGGCGGTTTAAGTTGGTCAGGCATACTTTATCGTCATCGATCAGGTCGAATGCGCCTACTCCGCTTCGCACCAGTGCTTCACAGGTATAACCGCCTACTCCGCCGATGCCAAATACTGCTACACGGGAAGAAGCCAGCTTTTCCATTGCCGCTTTGCCAAATAATAATTCTGTTCTTGAAAACTGATTTAACATGCATTTTTCCTCTTTATCTGTCACTCACTTGTCAGTAGTATCATGCTGTTGGTCATATAGTGCACAAACAGTGCACAGACCATAACTATTACTTAAAAAATGATACTTCATACCCGCTGTCTTGTCAATTGGCAAACCTTTGGGTATAATAGTCATAACTAACTGCAGATCAAATCCAAAAGAGGTGTATACAAACATGAATCCAATGAATTTTCTTGCTTTAAAACCATCCTGGGAAAAATTTCGGACCAATCACCCGAAAATGATCTCCTTTGTGAAAACAGCTTCCAGGGAAAGCTTTTTAGATGAAGGCAGTCTGATCGAGATCAAGGTCACCAACAGCAGCGGAAAAACCATGGCTGCCAATATCCGTGTGAAAAAAGATGATATTGAGTTTTTAGGAGGCTTAAAAAATGCGCTGGAGAAGTAATTTCCCCGGCGTATTTTTTAATATTTTTTCTTACATTTTTTTACATTTTAATGAAATGTATATATTCTTTGATTTTTATATGGTAAAATTCAGATACAAAATATTATTTTACTTGAAGCTGCCAGTTGGATATCACGGCAGTGTCAGAAAGGAGTTCCTATGTTAGAACTGATCCTCTATTTTGGTCCTGTTATCCTGGTTGTCCTTCTGGTGCTTCTTATTATAACCCAGGGATACGTAAAAGCTCCACCGGATCACGCCTATATTATCTCCGGTCTCAGAAAAGAGCCCCGGGTGCTGGTAGGCCGCGCCGGTCTGAAACTGCCTTTCTTTGAGCAGCTTGATAAGCTTTATCTTGGCCAGATCACCGTTGACATTAAAACAGATGAGTACATTCCTACTAATGATTTTATCAATGTTATGGTGGACGCTGTTGCAAAGGTACGCGTGGCAGATGACCCGGCCATGTTAAAACTGGCTATGCGAAATTTCTTAAATAAGAATTCTGCCAAGATCGCCGCTGATCTGCAGGACTCTCTTCAGGGTAATATGCGAGAGATCATCGGTACGTTGACTCTGCGTGCGATCAATACAGACCGTGACTCTTTCTCAGATCAGGTTATGGCAAAGGCTTCTAAGGATATGGAGAAGCTGGGAATTGAGATCCTTTCCTGCAATATCCAGAATGTAACAGATGAACATGGCCTGATCCAGGATCTTGGTATGGATAATACTTCTAAGATCCGCAAGGACGCTTCCATTGCAAAGGCGGAGGCAGAACGTGATATTGCCATTGCCCAGGCTGCTGCAGATAAGGCTTCCAATGAGGCAAGAGTTCTGGCAGAAACAGAGATTGCACAGAAGAATAATGAACTGGCTATTAAAAAGGCGGAATTACAGAAGGCTTCTGATACCAAAAAGGCGGAAGCAGACGCTGCTTATGAAATCCAGAAGCAGGAACAGCAAAAGACCATCCAGGCTGCTACTGTTAACGCACAGATCGCCAAGGCGGAACGTGAAGCAGAACTGCGCAGACAGGAAGTTGCTGTACAGCAGCAGGCATTGGAAGCTGAGATCAATAAGAAAGCGGATGCTGACCGTTATGCCATTGAGCAGGCTGCTGCCGCTGACCTGACCCGCCGCCAGCGAGAGGCAGAGGCGAAGAAATACGAGCAGGAGAAAGAAGCGGAGGCACGAAAAGCACAGGCAGAAGCACAGAAATACGCCATGCTCCAGGAAGCAGAAGGTATCCGGGCGAGAGGTGAAGCAGAAGCTGCCGCTATCCAGGCAAAGGCTTTAGCAGAAGCAGAAGGTATGGAAAAGAAAGCCCAGGCTTATCAGAAGTACAACCACGCTGCTATGGCAGAAATGATGATGAAAGTCCTTCCTGAAATTGCCGGAAAGATCGCAGAACCATTATCCCAGATCGACAAGATCACCATTATCGGCGGTGGAAATGGGTCTGATGACGGTGTTGGCAACGTTGCAGGCAATGTGCCTGTGGTTATGGCAAAGCTGTTTGAGTCCATGAAAGAGGCTACAGGTGTTGACCTGGCTGAGATCATGAAGGCAGATACATATGATGCCAAGGTGACCAGGAATATTAACCTGAACGGGGCAGAAGATGCCTTGAAGCAGGTGATCGCTGCTGATACAGCTCCCGCTGACAAACCTGTTGCTGAAAATGGGGCAACTGCTGATACCAGTTCTGCCACAGTGAATTCCTGACCACATTTGTATGGATTTTTTGTTCAAAAATGGGTTGCTGCACATAAACACAGCAACCCATTTTTTTATATTATTTTTTTAACCCTACTGTATTTAATTCGCCTTCACTTTTTGCTACTACAACTGCTGCGGCAGCATCACCTACAATATTAGGAATAACTCGTGCCATGTTCAAAATGCGGTCAATACCAGCTAACAGGCCAATTGTTTCCAATGGCAGATGTACTGCATTCAAGACAATAGTCAGCATCACCAGACCGGAACCAGGGATACCTGCTGTTCCTACGGAAGCTAAAACTGCTGTTACCATGACCATGATCTGCTGGGTCAGTGTTAATTGAATGCCAAAAACCTGTGATGCAAAAATAACTGCTACTGCCTCATAAATTGCTGTTCCATTCATATTCATAACTGCACCGAATGGAATAACAAAATCTGCAATCTTATCACTGACACCTAACTCTTTCGTGCATTTTAAGTTTAATGGTATCGTTGCCACGCTGGAGCAGGTTGCAAATACAAAAAGCATTGCTTCTTTCATGACCGAGAAAAAACGGACCGGACTGATCCCGCCGTACAGACCAGCCATTAATCCACCTTGTACAAAAACGGTAAATAATGCACAGGTAATATAACATGCAGCAATTGTTTTCATATAAGGAAGCATAACATCCATACCATATTTACCAACAATATTTGCCATCAGACCAAATACGCCATATGGTGTAAATTCCAGAACAATGTTCGTAATTTCCTTCCATGCCTCTGTCCATGCACGGAAGAAATTCAGAACAGGTTCTCCTTTTTCTCCCAGTTTGATCAAAGCAAAGCCTAACAATAATGAGAAAAAGATGATCTGAAGCAGATTTTGTGTGCTTAAAGAATTAAATGGATTGGTTGGAATAATGTCCATCAGGGTATCTACAATACTTGGGATTTCTTTTGCATCATAGGCCTGCGCTGACTCCATCACAAATCCAGCGCCAATCTGCATGATATTACATAAAACAAGACCAATAGCAACAGCTATTGCAGTACCGCCAAGAAAAATTCCTAATGTCTTTCCTCCAATTTTTCCTAATGTTTTAAAATCCTTTACATCTGCTGCCGAACATATCAAAAGTCCCAGCACCAATGGTGCAACTACCATAGTCAGCAGACGGGTCAATATAGTTCCAAGAAATGCCAGCTTTGTTGCTTTCTCTCCAAAAATAAGTCCTGCTGCAATACCAAGAACAAATCCCACCATAATTCTGGTGAATAATCCTAACTGGTTCCATTTTTTTATTGGATTCATATGTATGTCCCCCCGTTTTTTATACAAATCTGCATACATGGTCTACCGCAATATCAGAAAATCCATACGCCTCTGCCTTTGTCAGTTTTCCGTTGCAGACCTGAACAATCTCATCTAAAAGCATTTTTCCGCTTTCTTCAATTGTCTTCGTACCCTCAATGATCCCGCTTAAATCCACATCCATGTTATCTTCCATGTGCGTATAAGTCCGTTTATTGGCTGTTACTTTTAAAACTGGCGCAATAGCATTTCCTGTTGGTGTTCCGCGTCCGGTTGTAAATATGACGCAGGCACATCCGGCTGCTACCATGGATGTAACAGAAGAGATGTCATATCCTGCTGTATCCATAACAATGGCACCATGTTTGCTCGGGCGTACCGCCTGCTCCAAAACTTCAACGATCGGCCTTGTTCCGCCTTTACGGATACATCCAAGACTCTTTTCATCCAGTGTAGAAAGGCCTCCTGCTTTGTTTCCAGGTGTTGGCTGTCCTGCGCGGCAGTCCTGTCCTGCCTGTTTTAAATGTTTCTCATATTCTTCACAGACACGGATCACCTGATTGTGGATCTTAGGTGTTGCTCCTCGTTTTGCCACAATATGTTCTCCACCGATCCATTCAATAGACTCACTCATGATCGTAGATGCACCAAGATCCACTAAAAGATCACTTAACTCTCCTACTGCCGGGTTGGAAGCAATTCCAGATGTAGCATCTGATCCGCCACATTCAATTCCCATAAGCAGTTCAGAAATATCGCACCATTCTTTTCTTACGAGACCAGCCTGTGCTGCCAGTTCTCTTGCTGCTCTTGTAGCCTTTTCAATGGTCTTTAAGGTACCGCCTTCTTCCTGGATTCCGAAAGACACTACTGGCTTATCTGTCATCTTCTGGATCTTTTCTCTTAACTGCTTATGTCCTACCGTTTCACATCCAAGACCGATGATCACGACTCCGTATACATTTGGGTTACAGGCAAAACCAGTTAATATCTTCTGAGACATGGCTGTATTATCTGCCACATCTGAACATCCCGTATTAAATACAATATTTACAGCCCCTCTTACCTGGCTTGCAACAATACGGCTTGACTCACTTCCGCAGGCACAGGCTGGAAGGATCAGTACATGGTTGCGGATCCCCACTCTTCCGTCAGAACGGCGGTATCCCAGAAACTGGATCTTTTCTCCCTTTTCTGATTTTTTAATCTCAACAGGCTCTTCTCCCTTTTCTTCTACCAGTTCGCTTTCATAGTCACGGGGCACGCTGTAAATATTGTTATGATCTACCAGACATCCTGCATTGATCTTTCTTGTAGTCTTTCCGATCAGCTCTCCATATTTGATAACTTCCTGTCCTTCCTCCAGATCTGTCAGTGAGATCTTATGGGAAAATGGGATTGCCTCTTTTGCTAAAATTTCCAGATCCTCATTTTTGCTGCGGTAATGTACCACTTCCCCTGCTTTTACATCTCTTACACAGGTTACTACATTGTCTTTTGGATCCATGATCAGTGCATCTACCTTCATATTCTTTCCTCCTGCTACATTCATTTTTTTTGCTCATCTGTATCTCTTGACATCAGTATAGATCTGCTATATGATAAAATCAATTTTATGGTTTTTATGTTATTATAAATCGAATTTATACATAAAAGGAGATTCCATGCAGCCGGAAATGAAATATATTTACACTGTTTATCAATGCGGAAGCTTTTCAAAAGCAGCCGAAAAGCTTTTCCTAACCCAGCCTGCTTTAAGCATTTCCGTTCAAAAAGTAGAACATGAAGTAGGAATGCCCTTATTCAACCGGGACAAAAAGCCCTTGGAACTAACTGAAGCCGGCATGATCTATATTCAAAAAATTGAACAGATCCAGCATTTAGAGCAGGAGCTTGCCATGCAGCTGAATGACCTGACTGATCTGAAAACAGGACATCTGCGTGTTGGCGGAACTCATTATTTTAATGCCTATATTCTTCCCCCTGTTATTGCAGCTTACAAAAAAAAGTTCCCGGGGATCAGTCTTCAACTTATTGAAGCTGGTTCCTGGGAACTGATTGATATGTTAAAAAATGACAAAATAGACTTAACCTTTAATTGTACTCCTGATCCTTCTGATAAACTGCGTCGTTCTCCTTCCTTTCAGGATACGATCCTGTTAGCTGTTCCAAGCCATTTTTCTGTAAACCGTTTTTTCACTAAAACAGCCCTTTCTTCTCAGGATGTCCTGGCACGTAAATTTGAGGATCCGGACTGCCCTTCTATTACTTTACAAGCGTTTACAGATACACCTTTTATTTTGCTTACTCCAGGCAACAATCTTCGTAAACGGAGTATGACTTTTTTTAAAGAAGCAGGAATAACTCCCAATATCACCATGGAGGTATCACAGTTGGTAACCTCTTATCATCTGGCCAGATCCGGGATCGGGGCAGCTTTTATCAGTGACTGGATGCTGACTAACGCACACCCAGAAATGTCTTATTATAAGATCAATTCTCCTGCTTCTGCGCGGTTATTTGATATCGTTACTTCAGGTAAGAATTATTTATCCAAAGCCCAGAAGGCCTTTATTGATCTTTTTCAGGCTTATTATAAAAATTATATCTATTGATCTGACGTATCCAGATCATCTGCTTCTGGTTCTTCCTGAACTAACTTTTCCTGGACTGATCCTTCCTGGATTGTTTCTTCCGGCTCTTCACTGCCATCCTTTAACTTCCAGCGAAGGATCACCCTGAACAGGTCTCCTTCTACCTCTATCTTCATGGTGCCGCCCTGGACTTCGGTAAAGCTTCTTGCAATGGCAAGACCAAGACCGGAGCCTTCTGTATTTCTGGACGCATCCCCTCTTACAAAACGTTCTGTCAGCTCTTCCGGTGAGATCTTCAGTTCTTCTGCGGAGATGTTTCGCAATGTTACCTGTACATATTCTCCGTCTTTTTCTGCCTTAATATAGGCCCTGGTGCCTTTCATGCCATACTTGGTGATGTTCACCAGGAGATTTTCAAAGATACGGCAGGTCTTCTGGCCGTCTAAGGACGCCGCCAGGCGCTCATTTGGCAGGTCAAAATGGAACTGAATGCCGCTGGCTTCTATTTTATCGGAAAGTTCAAAATGGACCTGTTTTAACAGGCTGACCACATCTACCTCTTCTGGATGAAGGACTACGGTACCGTTTGCCGCCTTGCTTACCTCAAACAGGTCTTCGATCAGTTCTTTTAACCGCATGGATTTCTGGTCTAAGATCTGAATGTAAGAATTTCGCTCTTCTTCTGTGATATTTTCCTGTTTTAACAGGTTTACATAAGTAATAATGGCAGTCAATGGTGTTTTTAAGTCGTGGGAAACATTGGTGATCAGCTCGGTTTTGGTGCGCTCGCTTTTCACCTCTTTTTCCACTGCTTTTTTGAAGCCTTCCTGCACCTTAAACAGCTGGTTTTTAAATGGCTCAAAAATTCCTAAGTCTTCTTCTTCTTTTACGTCCAGATTGCCTTCTGCCATTTCCTGGATGCAGTTAAGGAGTCTGTGGTATTTTTCCTGCACCTTTCCCCAGTATTTCTTCAGCAGGAAGAATAATGCAATAGAGTAAAGGATCAGCGCGCCGATGCCCCAGAACCACAGCAGGGAGATGCATGCAAGGATCACAAAGTTTGCAAGCACTGCTTTTCCGATGATCTTGCTGGACCTGCTTTCCCAGTCTGTCTGGGAGAACAGATCCAGACCTGTGCATACCCAGTGTTTGCAGAAGCAAAGGAATTTTCCAACCCAGGTGCGCTCTTTAAAGTAGCGCCATGGTCCTAAACTGAAGAAGGAACGTAAATTAGTAACTCCCCAGTAAAACATTCCGTAAATGACCACCCAAAACAGGAAATTAGCTGCAACGGCCAGAGCATTGGCCATAAATGGTAAAAAGCCTGCTTTTGCCAGCTCTGCCTGGAGAGTTCCTGCCATAAAGCTGCGTACTATATCTAACGGGATCTCCATATTTAAGAAAAGCAGCAGCCAGCCCACTCCGATAACGCAAAGAGGCTCAAGTGACCAGCTGAATATTTTCATTTTGACCACTTCCATTCCCGGGATAAAAGGGATAAGAAGTGCTGCCACCAGGACTGCCATGCTTACATATGCAACAACGGTGATAAATCCATGACCGCTTTGATAATCATAATTATCATAAGCATATGCATTCCGTGGCTTTTCCTCATTCCAGCTTCCAAGCTGAGTCGGCTGACACCGGAATTTGATGGTCATATTTTTCGGACCACTGAATTCCAGACCAGATCTGCGGTAGCTGTTATTAAGTCTTGCAGCCAGGGGATCATAAAACTCAAAACGGCCAATGGAACGGATCAGGCCTGAACAGTTGCTTTCAAGACCTGTTACACCTGACACAGTCAGTCTGCCATTTTCATCAAAATGTACGGTAAACTGAAGTTCATTGTCTGCTACTGTCCGGGAAAATATTTCCTCAGGAGCACTTACATTGCTGCGCAGGTAGCCGCCCTGTGGGTCCATGACCGCATAGGAGATACGTTCATTGTACTGGTTATAAAGATTATTCCAGCTGGTTCCCAGTTCATCGATCAGATCTGTTATTTCTTCTCTGAGAGCCGGAATGTCTTCTCCTGTTTCTGTAACATCTGCACCATAAACTTCTGCGTTCTCACTTTCATCTGTCTGCTGTTCTGAAAGGGATGGATCGGCTGCAGCCCCATCGGTCACTGCATCTGTATTTTCTGTGGCATCTGCACCGGCTGCTGTATGGTCCGTGTCCGGTGTTTCCGGCACATTCTGCGCATCTGTCGTATCCAGAATAGCCCCGGCCCCATCTCCTGTGAGAAATGTCTGGGAATAAGTAAGGATACCACCATTTTCTTCCTGTTTCTGCTGATGCCAGAGAACGTAGCTGAAATTCATCACCTGGGTGGTCAGATTTCCGAACCCGCCTGCTGCTTCTGTTTCCTGCCTGCGGTTCCTGCTGTTGAATTCTGCAGCTTTCTCTTCCATATAGGGATATAGCCCCACCGTAGCACCTGCCGCAATAAAAACCGTCAGTATCATGGCTATAATTCCTAGAATTTTCCAATTATGATTTTTCTTTACAACATTTCCGTTTGTAACATTTTCATTTCCAGCATTTTTCATTTCCAGATCATCATTGTTTTTCAAGTTTGTATCCAACACCCCACACCACCTTTATGTATTTCGGATCTTTTGGATCCACTTCGATTTTTTCACGGAGGTTGCGTATATGGACCATGACAGTATCTGTGTTGATCGCCCGTTCGTTCCATACTCTTTCGTAGATCTCTTCTGCCGGGAAAACTCTTCCCGGATTGCGGATGAGAAGGAGAAGGATCTTGAATTCAATGGGAGTCACTTTTACATTTTTACCGTCTGCATTGACTTCCACTGTTTCCTCATTGACTTCCAGTCCGCCCACCTGGTGGATCTTTGGATTTTCCTTCTGCCCGGAATTTAACCGGTCTAAGAAACGGTGATATCTGCGCAGCTGGGAGTTGACTCTTGCCATCAGTTCCATGGGGGTAAATGGCTTTGTCACATAGTCATCTGCTCCTATGTTGAGTCCCAGGATCTTATCTACCTCTTCTGTCTTTGCCGAAAGGAAGATCACCGGAAAGTCATATTTTTCCCGCAGTTTCGCAGTCATGGTGATACCGTCCATTACCGGCATCATCACATCTACGATTGCCAGGTCGATAGGCCTTTCTTCCAGGATCTTTAAGCCTTCAAGGCCGTTTTCTGCCTGAAATACCTGGTATCCCTGGCTGCGCAGGAAAATTTCCACTCCCTGGCGTATTTCTTTGTCATCCTCTACTAAAAGGATACTGTCTCCGTTCATATACTCATTTCCTCCTTACGGTTTATATAGTAGCAATGAATTTGAAAGAGGCGCTTCATAAAAAATGAAAGTTTTTCTAAAGAATTATATCACAGTAGGGCTTCTCCCGCCAGTAGGCGGGGAGAATGCAAAAAAGGACCACCCGGCGCGGCCCGCAGGCCACACCAGAGCAGTCCCTTTTTCACATTTTCCCAGATTTTTCCAGATCCTGTTTTCCCAGGATTTACATAATATCCTGATGCATCAGATGCTTAATTCTCTCCTCATTCAGTCCCTTGATAACCTCAACTGCCATGCGGACGGTGCTTTCTACATCTTCGATAGCACAGAAATTATAGTGGCTGTGTACATAACGGCTTGGAATGCCAAGTACCAGGGTTGGTACGGCTTTTCCTGCAAGGCTGATCTTGCCTGCGTTAGTGCTGCCGCCTCTTCTTACTGCGTCCTGGTAGGTGATACCCATGGTATCGCCCAGTTCATGTGCATACTCTAAGAATGCAGGATTGGTAATATAACTCTTATCCATGCAGCGGATCTGTACGCCTTTATGCATGCCGCCCTGGGATTTTTCAGGGCTGTAGTAGAAGTCATCTGCAGGAGAGCCTTCAAATACGATAGCCAGATCCGGCTGGACCTGTGCAGAGGTAACGGTCGCACCTCTCATGCCAACCTCTTCCTGGGAGGCAAAAGCGCCTACTACCTCTACTGCCAGGTCATCCTTTACTGCCTGCAGTGCTCTTAATGTGTGGATGATGCAGGCACAGCCCATACGGTTGTCAAAGGCCTTGCCAAAGCATAATCCATGCTCTTCATCATACTCGAATGCAACTTCCGGAGCAGCCGGATCACCGATATTGATACCGAAGCTTTCCATTGCCTCTTTTTTGCTGCATGCGCCTACATCTAGGAACATTTCACGGATGTCAAGCGGTGCGCTCTTTTCTTTATCCGTCATAAAATGCACCGGACGGGAGGTGGTGATGCCCTTTACCAGCTTTCCGGCTCTGGTGCGTACCAGTAAGGTATGTGCCGGGATACTTGGCAAGTCCATTCCACCTAACATGATCAGGCTTAACAGACCATTTTCCATGATCCCCTGTACCATAAAGCCACACTCATCTGTATGGGCATCCAGCATCAGCACCGGCTTTTTTCCATTTGCATTTCCGCCGATTCTTGCGTATACATTATTCATGGCATCGTTGGTCAGGCTCATGCCTGTGCAGTGGTCCCTTACCGCCCTTACTACATCTTCCTCAAATCCGCTTGGGCCAAAGGCATTGGTCAGGTCCTTTAATACATTGATATCAATCATGTTCATATGTTCCTCTTACAAGAAGAGTTCCTCCTTCCATCATCTTACGGCCGCCTGCAATGACGGTATCTAAGGTTAAGTCATCTTTGATCAGCAGGATGTCTGCGTCAGCACCTGCCACGATATGACCCTTTTTCTTCTCGATCTCCAGCGCTTTGGCAACATTGGATGTAAAATAGGTCAGTGCCTCAGCAAAGTCAAAGCCGCCTCTGGTAACTAAAGAACACATCTGTGCATACATATTTCCCACATCCGTAACACCGATCTCTTTTAACATGCCTGCCTCATCGTAGCTGGACCAGCTTCCCTGACCGTCAGAGCTGAAGGTAATGTGATCCATAGGAACATCTGCTGCCTTTGCCTCTTCAAGAAGTGCAGGCATTGGATCATGTCCGATGACCGGCTCGCCATTTACAAAGTCTTCACAGGTAATGTCAATATAACCGCCCATTTTTGCCAGCTTCAGTCCATCCAGATACAGTTCATGGTTGCGGCTCATATGAGTAGGCTGGAAGGTCTTTACCGGGATATCAGTCTCAGCCAGTGCCTCAAATACAGGCCCTAATTTCTTCTTTCCGCTTCCCATATGTAAAACGATAAATCCAGGCTTTCCGCCGATCATGCCTGCAGTACGCACATCACTTCCTAAACGGATCAGCTCATCTACAGAGATATTTGGTGCCCTGTGGTCAGAAAGAGCCAGTTTCAAGCCCATAATCTCGTCTACAAAGGCAATATCCTTCTTTACACTTCCTGTTAAGGTCACCGGCGGATAACCGTAGGCACCGCAGAGAGCATAAGCAGTAATGCCTTCTTCCTTTAATGCCTTTACCTTCGCTAACAGGTTTTCCACACTGCGGGACATATCATCTGTTCCAAGAAGCCCTAAAACAGTAGTGATACCAGCCTTTAAAATAGAAGAAAGCTCAACCTGGGGAGTTCTTGTATGGAAGCTTCCTTCTCCGCCGCCGCCTGTTACATGAACATGACGGTCGATCAGACCTGGGGTTAAGCGCATTCCTTTTGCATCGATGACTTCACAGCCAGTTCCCCCTTCCAGGTTATCTCCTACTGCCTCGATCTTTCCTCCGCACACTAAAACATCTTTGATCCCAAGGTGTTCCGGTGCGTATACATCAGCCTGTTTCAATAATATCATAGTTATATTTTCTCCTAAATATATTATATGTTCTCTCGGAATCTTTCTGTACCTGATTTTGTGAGAAGATTTTTTGTCAGTTGTACCCAAATTTCTGAGGCGTACGCGGTGCGTACGTTGATGAAATTCGGGTGCGACTGGCGGAAAATCGGCCACAAAGGCAGGTGCAGGAAAGACTCCGAGAGGACATCCAAATTTTCCAGACGCAGCTGCGTCCGGACCGGATATCCATCTTTTACTTTTCTTTGTAGAAGTCCGGTACGACTTTTTCATGGTACTCTGCTGCCGCCTGACGAAGGCTTTCATCTAACAGCAGGTCAAGACCGGTCATTGCCAGTCCCTGTGCCCCCTTGATGCAGATCTCATCTGCAGTCGGTTCTGCTGCTGCTTTGGCATATTCTTTGGAATGTGCCGGGATCTCTTCATCTGTAATAGACAGGTAATCGTGGATCGCCGGGATCTTAATAGACACATTTCCAATGTCAGAAGAACCAAAAAGCAGTTTTGGATCCGGCAGGCACATGCTGATACCTACACGGGCCATATTTTCCTTAAAATCTTCACAGATCGGCAGACATGGATATCTCTCTGCATAAATGGGTTCTGACTCGATCCGGACCTTTGCCCCTGTAAGGCTTTCTGCACGTTTTGCACAGCCGATGATCATATTCTGAAGCTCATCAATACGCTTCATGGTAGCCGCACGGATACAGAACTCCGATTTGGAAAATCCCGGAATTACGTTAGAAGCAGTTCCGCCCTCTAAAATAACACCGTTTACATTGTCCTCTGTTTCAAATAACGGACGCAGCATATCGATCTGGTTAAACACGCTGATAGCCGCTGTCAGGGCATTGATGCCAGTTGCCGGTGCAGAGGAATGGGCAGACTGTCCTGTAAAGGAAATGGTAAGACTTCCGGAAGCTCTTCCGTTCCGGTTAATATAGTTCCTGCTTTCACCGCCACAGGTGGGATGGATCATCAGTGCAAAATCCACTCCATCAAAGCCGCCCCGTTCCAGCATAATAGCCTTTCCGGCACCTCCTTCTTCTGCAGGAGTTCCAATGATCCTTACTTCTCCTGCAATTCCCATTTCCACAAATATTTTTGCCAGAGAAGCAAATGCACCGGAAGCACAGGTGGCGATCACATTGTGACCACAGCCATGTCCTACTCCTCTTAAGGCATCATATTCTGCCAAAAACGCCACTACCGGGCCTCTTCCCGTTCCTTTTTTCACTGCCTTAAAGGATGTTGGCAGATCACAATAATCTCTTTCTGTTTCAAATCCCTGTTTTTCCAGAAAATCACATATCTTGGCAGATGATTTAAACTCCTGAAAACCGATCTCCGGCTCATCATGAATACTATGGGAAAGCTGTATCAGTTGCGGTCTTAACCGCTCTGTCTCCTCACAGATCTTTTTCTTCCATTCATCCACAGAGATTCCTTTTATTTCTGTCATGATCCACACCTCCAAAAAATAAAATGTGTATACAAAAAGCTGCAGACGTATCCAAATGGCGCCTGCAGCCTTACTTAATTACAGCTTAAAGCAGATGACAAGCAGCCATATGTCCTGGTTCTACTTCACGCAGCACCGGCTTTTCCTGACGGCAGCGGTCGGTAGCATATGGGCATCGGTCGCTGAAATAACAGCCCTTTGGAAGGTTTACAGGGCTTGGGATCTCTCCCTTTGCATCAATTCCCTGAACCAGCGGCTTTTCGCCTACAGTAGGAACTGCTGCAAACAGCACCTTGGTATACGGATGTACCGGATTGGTGAAAAGGGTGTGTTTATCTCCCATTTCCACAATACTTCCCAGATACATAACGCCCAGTCTGTCACTGATGTGGCGTACAACTGATAAGTCATGTGCAATAAACAGATAAGAGAAATTAAATTCATCTTTCAGATCCATTAACAGGTTTAAGATCTGGGCCTGAATGGATACGTCCAGAGCGGATACCGGCTCATCGGCAATGATGAACTCCGGATTTACAGCTAAGGCTCTTGCAATACCAATACGCTGTCTCTGTCCGCCGGAGAACTGATGAGGATATCTTCCAGCCTGCTCCGGTCTTAAACCAACACGGGCTAAAATACTCATGCAGCGTTCTCTTGCTTCTTCTTTGGTCTTTGCAATGCCATGGAACAGAAGAGGTTCCATAATGATGTCAGCAACTCTCTGTCTCGGATTTAAGGATGCATAAGGATCCTGGAAGATCATCTGCATACTCTTGCGGTAAGGAAGAAGCTCATTTGGTCCTAAGTGGCTGATATCTTTTCCTTTATAGAGTACCTGTCCGGAGGTTGGCTCCAGGAGACGGATAACGGTTCTTGCTGTAGTAGATTTACCGCAGCCGCTTTCTCCTACCAGACTGAAAACTTCCCCTTTTTTGATCTCAAAGCTTACATCATTTACAGCGTGGACTACTTTATCTTCTTTTACAAGCTTTCCCTTTTCAAAACGAAGGGACTGCAGGAGGCCTTTTGTAAGGTGGAACTCCTGACATACATTTTTCACTTCAATGAGTGTCTCAGATGTTTCCATTTATGCTTCCTCCTGTTCTTTTTTCTTTAACAGTGGGAAGTGACATGCAGCCATATGGCCCGGTCCCACTTCCTGCATCTGCGGCTTTTCATGGCGGCAGATCTCCTGGCAGTATTTGCATCTTGGTGCAAAATAACAGCCTTCCGGCAGCTCAAACATATTTGGAACCATACCGGGAATATAGTCCAGACGGTCTCTGTCCTCATACAGCTTTGGAATGGAATTTAAAAGTCCCTCAGTGTATGGATGTGCATTATGATAAATAATATCCTCTGTCTTTCCGGTCTCTACCAGTTTTCCGCAGTACATAACATTGATCTTGTCAACCATCTGGGATACAACTGCCAGGTCATGAGTGATCAGCATCAGAGAGGTATTATGCTCCTTCACCAGCTTTTTCATAAGCTTTAATATCTGTTCCTGAATGGTAACATCCAGGGCAGTAGTAGGCTCATCTGCGATCAGCAGCTTCGGATTGGTAGCCAGTGCAATGGCAATGATAACACGCTGGCGCATACCGCCGGAAAACTGGTTTGGATATTCTTTTAAGCGTTCTTCCGGATTTGGGATGCCTACTGCATGGAGCAGCTCAATACAGCGCTCTCTTCTCTGTGCCTTGTTCATCTGTGGCTCATGAAGGATCAGCACCTCTTCCATCTGTCTCTGGATGGTATAAAGAGGATTTAAAGATGTCATAGGATCCTGGAATACCATGGAAATGTCTTTTCCACGGATCTTTGACATATCTTTTTCACTGATCTTTGCCAGGTCTTTTCCATCAAACATGATATGGTCTGCATCAACCACACCTGGATCTTCTACCAGCTTTAAGATAGAGAAACTGGTAACAGACTTTCCGCTTCCGGACTCGCCTACGATACCTAAGATCTCACCTTCTTTTAAGCTGAAGCTTACATTATCTACTGCTTTTACCACGCCCTTGAAGGTGTGAAAATATGTTTTTAATCCCTGTACGTCTAATAATACTTTATCTTCCATACCGCACCTCCTATTTCAGATTCGGGTTCAGCTCATCTCTTAAGAAGTCACCTAAAAGATTAATACCGAATACGATCAGCATGATATACAGACCTGGGAACACAGATGCCCACCACAGGCCTGAGAACAATACATCAAAACCAGTTTTTACAAGCAGTCCCAAAGAAGGCTGTGTGATCGGCACACCAACACCTAAAAAGCTTAAGGTTGCCTCTGTCAGGATAAAGCTTCCGATCTGGATGGTCGCCAGAACGATAATGGAATTGATAACGTTTGGAAGTACATGTTTTATAATGATAATACTGTTTGGAAGGCCGATGGTACGTGCTGCTTCCACATATTCCATTTTTTTAACGGAAAGTGTTTCACCGCGGACTGTTCTTGCATAAGTTACCCAGCCTACCATAGTCAGGGCAATCAGCAGTTTTCCAACGCCGCGTCCAAATACGGACATGATGAATAATGCGATCAGCATAGATGGGAAAGACAGCTGTACATCTGCAATACGCATGATAACAGCATCTACTTTGCCGCCAAAATATCCTGCTAACAGTCCCAGTGTGGTGCCAATGGCACAGGAGCAGATCATGCCTACCAGACCGATCATAATGGAACTTGCACTACCATAGATAATGGCACTTAAAATATCACGGCCCTGTTCATCACTTCCCAGAAGGAATCCGGCTTTTCCGCCGTCTAACCATACAGGTGGAAGATAAGAATCTGCCAGACTGATGGCAGTCAGGTCGTATGGGTTCTGCGGAGCTATGAAACGTCCAAATACTGCAACCAGGATTGCAACTACCACCAGGATACTTCCGATGATGGCTGGAATATTGTGTTTATAGTGATAGAAAAACTCAGACTTTAAAAAGCTTTTCCACCATCCTGTTTTTTCAATGGTTACTTTCTCTTCCATGTTCATCACCTCAATTCAATTCTAGGATCAATGAGTGTATACAAGATATCAACGATAAAGTTCAGCACCACAAACATGCAGGCTGCCGCCATCAGATAAGCCACGATAATAGGTCTGTCTGATTTATTAATAGCATCAATAAGCAGCTTGCCCATGCCAGGCCATGCAAAAATGGTCTCTGTGATGGTGGTGAACGCGATCATATTTCCCAGATCCATACCAAAAATAGTAACGACCGGGATCAGCGCATTCTTTAAAGCATGTCCAAAAAGAATGGACTTGGCAGGAACACCTTTTGCTCTTGCAAATTTAATATAATCCTGACGCATATTTTCCAGGATACCGGAACGGGTCAGTCGAAGCATGGTAGCCACATTGGTCAGAGCCAGTGTTATTGCCGGAAGAATGACATAACGGATACCACCGGGAGCAAAAATACTTAAAGCTACATTTCCCACCATTACCGTATTTCCACGGCCGGAAGCCGGAAGCAGCCTTAAAACAACTGCAAAAATGTAGATCATCATCATGCCGACCCAGAAGGAAGGAAGAGAAATACCTAAAATAGAACCGGACATAATAAGCTTGCTGCTAGCTCTCTTAGGATAAGCACCTGCATATACACCTAAAGGAATGGCAATACACAGTACAAGACAGGCTGCAACAGCAACTAATTCAAGAGTCGCTGGCATACGTTCAAAGATCAGATCCATGGCAGGTTTTCCATATATATAAGATTTACCAAAATTGCCGTGAAGCACATCTCTGATAAAAATACCATACTGAACTGGAAGGGGCTTATCAAGTCCCAATCTGGCTCTTGCAGATTCGATCTGTTCAAGGGTTGCATTTTCCGGTACCAGCATATCAACTGGGTCACCGATAAAGTTGGTCAGCAGAAATACGAGAAGAGATACTATAAAAAGTACCACGATCATCTGCGCAAACCGTTTTACAACATACTTTATCATAAAATCTTACCTCCTGTTATCATCAGAGTATCTAATATTCCTTTTATCCTCATCTTCACCTGCCTTTGCGGCTGGTTTGGATCATCACCGTCAGCTGCACACGCAGGTACAGAGAGGATGTTTGGGCTCCGGCGGATTCCGGAAGCATATTTTAATGAAAAGGAGCCGTTCAATTTTACACGGCCCCTTTACTTTGTTACCTAACTTTTATTTGTAAGAGAACTCCCATGCATATACATACTTGTTCATTCTTGGGGTGTAATTTAAAGTATCCTTGATCGCATATGTATCCTGCTCAAAGTGAAGCGGAATGTATGCATAATCTTCTCTTGCGATCTTGTCAGCCTCTGCTACCAGTTCACCTCTCTTGGTATCATCCATCTCAGTGAATGCCTGATCGATCAGGGCATCTACCTGCGCGTTGGAGTAATGTCCTCTGTTGACACCGCCATTACCTGCCTCACGGTCATAGGTGTAAAGCATATCGTGCATAAGAGAAAGTCCATCACCAGAAGCATCAGACCATCCGGTCATTAAGAACATGGATTTATTCTCAAGTGGTTTAATGTAGCTGAAGAAGTTAGCCTTTGGCATCAGGTTTAAATTAACCTTGATACCTACTTTTTCAAGATAACCTGCTACTGCCTGGGCGATCTGCTCATCGTTCATGTAACGGTCATTTGGAGCATCAAAGGTTACTTCAAAACCATCTGGATATCCAGCTTCTGCTAACAGCTCTTTTGCCTTTTCAGGATCATATGCTTCACGGGTAACTTCGGTGTAGCCTACATAATCTTCTGGAACAACAGAGTTCATTTCATATGCGCATCCATTCATGATGTTCTTGATAATGGTTCCTTCATCAATTGCCAGATACATAGCCTGTCTTACTTTGACATCAGACATCGGATTTTTCTGTCCAGGGAACAGAGGAGAATCCTCACGGCTGTCCAGGTTCAGGTAGATCTCACGGAGACCCTTCTGCTTGATCACGCTGATACCCTCAGTTGCATCCAGACGGTCAATATCTCTTGCAGATACGTCAATAGTAAAATCAACATCGCCAGTCAGCATGGTAGCGGTTCTGGTTGCTTCATTTGTAATAGGACGGAAACGTACATTCTTAATAGCCGGAACTTCGCCCCAGTAATCTTCGTTTGCTGCCAGGTCGATATGGTCTTCCTTAACCTGCTCTACGAATTTGTAACGGCCGGTACCGATTACATTGTCAGCAACCTGCTCTTCTGTGCCAACTTCTGCAATTTCCTGTTTTAATACATACAGCTGGGCAACGTCAAACAGCATTAAAGGGTTTGGTCTTTCAGTCTTAATAACAACGGTATTTGCATCAGGCGCTTCCACAGACTCAAAGCTGGATGTGTAGCTGCTGTATGCAGATGGGGAATCAGGATTGGAAGCCAGTTTGATGGATGCAACAACGTCGCCGGAATCCATTACATCACCATCATGGAACTTAACGCCTTCTCTTAAATGGAAGGTCCAGGTTAAACCATCCTCAGAGGTCTCCCAGCTTTCTGCCAGACAAGGACCAAAGGACATATCTGCATTCTGGGCAACCATTGCCTCATAGATATGAAGCATGATCTGGTTTGTAGGTCCCTCATCATATCTGTATGGGTCCATAGACAGTACATCAGATGATGTAACAATAACCAGGCTGTCCTTTCCAGAAGCGTCTGCTGCAGTCTCTCCTGCTGCTTCACTGCCTTCTGCTGCGCTGCCAGCAGCTGCTGTAGTGCTGGATGCAGAAGATCCGCCGCAGCCTGCAAGGCTTGCTGCCATTGCTGCTGCAAGTGCTACTAATAAAGCTCTTTTCTTCATTTTTCATATCCTCCTCTATCTTACTTACTTTTTCCGCCAGCCTTCCTCACTGAAAGACTATATAGAAAAAGCAGGGCACACTTCTCGCATGCACAGTTCCCTGACTGTTTTCAAAGCGCCCTTGCTTTAGTGACCATTTTATACGATTCTTTATATCACTGTCAAATGTCCGTACAGAAAATACAACACTTTTCTTATTAAAATTTATTTTTTATTGTCTTTAGGTTGTTTTATTTATTTTATTGATATATAATCAACCTAATAAGGAGGATTACTTATATGAAGCATAAACTATTGATCCTGACCCGGAATCCGGTGGCAAAAGTAGGGATTGCCTCTTACCTTTCTTCCCTTTTTGGACAATACCTCACCATTGTGTCTACCAGAATTGCTGACCTGACGCCAGAGGATATGGAAGATGCAGGCTGTATCCTGTATACAGCAGGTGAATTAAAAGAGCAGATGCCTTTTTCCATTCCGGATTCTGTAAAACAGCTGGTATGTATGCGCACATTTAATCACACTTATCTCCAGCGCATCCTTCAGATTCCGCCGGGATCTTTTGTATACCTGGTCAATGATACAGTGGACACCACCTATGAGATCATGGACCAGTTAAAAGAATATGGCTTTTCCCAGTATCATTTTCTTCCCTATCTTCCGGGGATCGAAGAGGTGCGGGAAGATATCCAGTATTGCGTAACTCCCGGAGAGGTACACTTAGTCCCTTCTTTTATCCGCCAGGTAGTAGATATCGGCAACCGTATTGTAGACATTTCCACCATCAATGAACTGATCGCCGTATTTAAACTTCCCGCCAGTCTGGCTGATGAGGTTACAAAAAATTACTTAAACCATATTATCCAGATACAGAAACTTTCCAACCAGCAGTTAAGCCAGGCTCTGGATATGAAAGAGATCACCCGGGGAATTTTGGAGAATGCCTCAGAAGGCCTGTGCCTGCTAAACCAGTCCGGCAAAATAGAGCTGTGTAATTCCCTTTTTCTGAAAATGACCGGGATCAAAGAACGGGATATTCAGGAAAAAGATTTTTCAAGATTGTTAAAAGAGGCCGGGATCATTTACGATTATCCCAGCCAGAATGACGGAATTGCTGTACACAATGGAGAGGAAGCTTTCCGCATGTGGTTTCAGGACTTCAGCATTGCAGACAGCCGTCAGGTGCGCCTGATCCATACAAACCCGCTCCAGGATGCTCAGTTTCCTACCCGTATTACGAAATTATGCGATTTCAGTTACTTTTCTACTGTAAACCCGCTGCAGCTGCATATGTTAGACACAGCACGAAGAGTATCTGTCAATGATTTTCCTATTATTATAGAAGGGGAAAGCGGAACAGAAAAAGAATTGCTGGCACAGGCCATCCATCAGAACTCCCGACGTCACAACGGGCCTTTTATTTCCTTAAATATTTCTTCCTTAAAATCAGAGTCTGCGGAAGCAGCCCTGATCGGGAGCTATGAGAAGAATGAAAACGGGGTACATAAAAAGATCGGCGTACTGGAAGCAGCACGGGGCGGAACCCTGCTGATCAATAACCTGCAGTATGCGGCCCCGGGGCTGCAGCGCCTGCTTTTAAGTATCTTAAAAAATGGCTTTTTTATCCCTTTGGGAAATGGTTCCTCTCCCCAGCCACTGGATCTGCGCCTGATCGTCACATCTGTCAGTGACCTGTATTCCCGTGTACTGGAAGGGAAATTCCTGGATGAACTGTTTTTCCTTTTAAGTACCGTATCTTTATATACCATTCCTTTAAGGCAGAGGCGAAATGATATCCCCCTGCTGTTGGAAACCTTCCTGAAACGCTCTTTCCATGAACCGGGGCTTTCTTCCCGTGAACTGCTGACAGAACCGGTATTAACCTTCTTAAACCAGTATGACTGGCCGGGAAATGTGCTGGAACTTAAAAATGTTTGTACCTACTTTTCCTGTATCTATCACAGAGAACCTTTGTCATTAAGCGACCTGCCGGGATACATTTTAAACCAGATCCGAAAGCATGAACAGCAGTTAGATATAACGGAACACCGGATCCTGTCCCTTATTGCTGCCAATCCCCGCAGCGGACGTTCTTTCCTGTGCAGCAGGCTGAAAGAAGAAGGGATCCAGCTTTCTGAAGCCAATATCCGCACCAGCCTGCAGCGACTGGCCAGTGCCGGATATATCAAAGTTCACAGGACCCGTGGCGGCTGTGAGATCACAGAACTGGGGGGGCTGGTGAACACGCAGTAAATCAAACTTATATTTCGGAGCCGTCCGTTTTGGACGACTCTGTATCTTGCGGAACAGATCCATCTGTGTCTGATGTTCCAGGATCCATGACTGGTTCCGGATGAGCCTCACACCAGATGTCATACCAGAAAAGACAGGCATCGGTCCAGGCAGACTGGGCATTTTCGTATTGCTCTGTGAAAGCAGAAAGTTCCTCTTCTGCCTGTTTTTCCTGCTTTTCACCACAAGCCGCATCCTCGTTCTTATCAGCAATTTCATTTAACCACTGATCCCAGTGCTCCAGCTCCCATTCTTCTCTTTTTCCATTTTTTTCCAAAATCTGCTGCCAGATCTCTTCCGTCTGCTCTGCAGCATTCTCTATCGCCTCTGCTGCCAGCCGCAGTCTCCACTGGTCGTAGGCCTCTTCCTCCGGGATCTCCCGCAGCCTGTGACGCTCTGCCCTTGGCACTGCTTTTAAGCCTTCGATCAGCGCCTGCTCTTCTGCCTTTATCCTGGCTGCCAATGGCTCTCCGGAAGCTTCTTTTTCTTTCCGTTCCAGATAATGTTCATATCCAAAGGGATAATAAAAAGCAGCATTATTTTCAAAAATAAGCACAGACTTTGCCACCTGACGGATAAAATACCGGTCATGGGATACAAAAAGGATGGTGCCTTCATAAGCCTGAAAGGCGGACTCTAAGGTCTCTTTCGCCTGGATATCCATATGGTTGGTAGGCTCATCTAAGATCAGGAAGTTTGGCCGGCTTTGCAGCAGTTCTGCCAGCACCAGCCTTGCTTTTTCACCTCCGGACAGATCATCCACCCGTTTTGCCCCGTCCTTTCCTTTAAAAAGATAGGCCCCTAAAATCGTCCGCACTTCCTTGTCCGTCAGAGACGGAAACAAATCTGAAAAATGTTCTACTACTGTTTTTTCTGACTGGATCGCAGCGGAATACTGGTCAAAATAGCCGATAGTAATATTATTTCCCAATGCACAGTCCCCGGCTACAGCAGGTAAAAATCCGGCTACTGTCTTTAAAAAAGTAGTCTTGCCGGAACCATTTACACCTAAAATACCAATCTTCTGTCCTTTCCGGATACGCAGGCTCAGTTCCAGTAATGAATGTTTGTCATAGCCGATCTTTAAATGTTCTGCCTCAAAGACCCATTTGCTTCCTGGGATCAGCGGGGTAATAGTCCCTGTAAAAATATGAGCCATATCCTCCCTTGGCTTTTCCACCGGAAGCATCCGTTCTAATATTTTCTTTCTGGAACGGGCAAATGCAGCCTTGGAAGGCTTATTTTTAAACCGTTTGATCAGTTCTTCCTGACGCTCGATCTCCTCCTGCTGGCGCAGATAGGATTTCATCTGGATTTCATAGTTTTTTCGCTTCTGTTCCCGGTAATTCGTATAATTTCCCGGATAACGGGTCAATTTTCCCTGTTCCAGTTCATATACGATATCTGCAGTCCGGTCCATAAAGAAACGGTCGTGGCTGACCATGACCACAGCCCCCGGATACTGCCTTAAATAACCTTCCAGCCAGCTGGCTGTTTCCATATCCAGATGATTAGTGGGCTCATCAAGAAGCAGCAGATCCGGCTTTTTAAGAAGAAGCTGGATCAGGGCGATCTTGGTCTTCTGACCTCCGGAAAAAGCTGCTACAGAACGTTTTTTATCTTCTTTCTGAAATCCCAGACCTGTAAAAAGGGTGTCATATTCCCGCTCATATTCAAAACGTTCCCTGTCAAAAGGTCCCTTTGCAGGGCAGTTTAACATCACCAGCTCTTCTACGGTCCTTTCTTCCCCTGCCAGTGCCTGCTGTCCTAACATTTCCACTGTCAGCTGCCTGGAAGCTGTGATCCCCGGTCCCTGGCGCCTGTCATCCCGGTCCAGACTCAGCTCCCCTGCGATCAGACGCAGTAATGTAGTCTTTCCCGCGCCATTTCTTCCCACTACTGCAATTTTCTGGTTTCCCTGTATCTCAAAATCGATATGGGATAATATGGTTTCACCGCCTAAGGTAACGGTGCCGTCCTTTATCTGATATTTCATGGTAGTAACCTCATACGTTTGTAAATAATCACATAATTTGATACCAGGGTCAAAAGGTCTGAAATCCGACGCAAGCTTGCTTGCAGGAGGATTTTTGAACTTGGGACCCGCAACAAACATGAGTAAGTAGCCATTTTTTGAAGAAAAATGAGCGAATTACGAATGTTTTTAGAATTGCGAGAGTGCAAAGCACGTAGCAATTCGGTATCAGAGGGGGCAAAATACCTTTTGACCCCAACATCATAATTTACAGCTAGTATAGCCGAACAACCGCCCTGATGCAAGTGTGACACCGGTATCACAAATGTACTGCAAAGTTTCCTGCAACGCAAAAAATCCCCTCTCTGTAACAGAACCGCCACAGAAAGGGGATAAATTTTTATGTGAAATTATGCAAATGGATTTTCTGTCTTGTACAGCATTCCAGCCGGCTGGTTAAAGCCGATCTCCTCTACATCTACACCGATGTACTTAAATACCTCATACAGGCTCTTTCCAAAGTGACCGAAAGCAACAGCTCCGTGATGTGGGAAGCCCTTTTCGATCAGCACATGACGGTAGAAACGTCCCATCTGTGGAATTGCAAAGATGCCGATGGAACCAAATGACCGGGTTGCCACTGGCAGTACCTCGCCCTGTGCTACATAAGCGCGCAGAATGTTGTCAGCTGTACTCTGTAAACGATAAAACGTAATATCACCAGGCATGATATCGCCTTCCAGAGTTCCCTGTGTAACTTCTTCCGGCAGAGAACGTGCCATGATGAACTGATACTTCATTTCACAGAATGCCAGCTTCTTGGAATTGGTATTTCCGCAGTGGAAGCCCATGAAGGTTTCCTTTAAGTCATAGTTAAACTTGCCCTTAATGTCCTCATTGTACAGATCTTCCGGTACAGAGTTGTTGATATCCAGAAGGGTTACTGCATCCTGGCTGATGCAGGTTCCGATAAATTCACTTAATGCACCGTAAATATCTACTTCACAGGATACCGGGATGCCACGGCCAGTCAGACGGCTGTTTACATAGCATGGAACAAAGCCAAACTGGGTCTGGAATGCAGGCCAGCATTTTCCTGCGATCGCAACATACTTGCGGTAGCCTCTGTGGTCACGGATCCAGTCTAACAGAGTAATCTCATACTGAGCCAGCTTTGCAAGGATCTCCGGCTTCTTATTGCCTGCTCCTAACTCTGCTTCCATGTCTGCCGCTACTTCTGCAATTCTTGGATCACTTGCATGCTTATTAAATGCCTCAAACAGGTCCAACTCAGAGTTTTCTTCAATCTCTACACCCAGGTTGTACAGCTGCTTGATAGGAGCGTTGCATGCTAAGAAGTTTAATGGTCTTGGGCCAAAGCTGATGATCTTCAGATCAGACAGACCGATCACAGTTCTTGCGATTGGCAGGAAATCATGGATCATATCTACACACTCTGCAGCGGTTCCTACCGGATATTCCGGGATATAAGCCTTGATATTTCTCAGCTGTAAGTTATAGCTTGCATTTAACATACCGCAGTATGCATCGCCTCTGCCGGATACCAGGTTGTTTCCGGTCTCTTCAGCTGCTGCAACAAACATTTTCGGTCCGTCAAAGTGCTTTGCAAGAAGGGTCTCAGAAATTTCAGGTCCGAAGTTTCCAAGGTAAACAACTAAAGCGTTGCATCCCTCTTTCTTAATATCTTCTAAGGCCTGTACCATGTGGATCTCGCTCTCTACGATACAGACTGGGCACTCATAAATATCCTCTGGATCATATTTTGCCTTGTAAGCGTCTACCAGGGCTTTTCTGCGGTTTACAGATAAAGACTCCGGGAAACAGTCACGGCTGACTGCAACGATACCAACTTTTACTTTCGGGATATTCTCAAACATGTTTTTTTCCTCCATATTTACAGGGCTGTTCCACCACAGCCCTTATTTATACTTTTTTATGCTCTAAACTTCTGTATTTTCACCTTTCAGTCCGATAAAGCTGCCTTCCGGAAGTCCGCCTTCTGCATGACCGATGAGCCACTTATTGACAGCTGCCAAAAGTTTCTCTTCGCCGCTCTTATTTTCCGGCTTGTGGCTTAACTCCCCGTTAGTTCCCTCTGGAAGGACAACTACACAGCGGAAACCTTTATCAGAGGTCTGGCATGGCGCATAGTGAAGAGTAGTTGCATACACTTCGATCATGGTGCCTGCAGGAACGAAAAATGCCTTTACCTTGGAAGTATCTAATGTATAGTCATCTTCTACTTCCTCTTCTTTTGCCAGAAGCAGTACCATATCGCTGACTGCAATATTGATCTCAGAGTCTCTGTGATACTCTAACGCATTTAATTTACGGTTGTGTCCGTTGCAGTAACCAATCTGGATCGGCATCTGTCCGTAAACACCATCTGCCAGTTCTTCTGCGATCTTTAAATCTTCCAGTTCCTTTACAGAAGCCACATATACTACATCATCCGGGCATGGAGTTTCTTCCATTTTCTGTAAAATTTCTTTCAGGTCATAACCTCCGATGACCTTGCCGTACTTTTTAAATTCCGGCTCCATTACACTTATCTGTTTGATCATGATAATTCTGCCAGCTCCTTATAATCATTTTTCAGGCTTGTATACAATTTCTGATACAGTCTGTGATATTTTTCATAAACAGCCACATCTTCTGCCTTTGGCTCTGTGCTGTCCCTGCGTGTGATCAGCTGGTCACATGCTTTTTCCACACTTTCATAAAGACCGCAGGCAACTCCTGCTAAAATGGCAACGCCAAGTGCCGGACCTTCATCCTGTACCACACGCTCTACGGAGCAGTTGTACAGATCCGCTAACATCTGACGCCATACAGGGCTCTTTCCGCCGCCTCCGCAGGCTTTCATACAGTCAACCTTAACGCCCATTTCCTGAAGGATCTCATTGCAGTCGCAGAGAGAATAAGCAACGCCTTCCATTACAGCCCGCAGCAGATGCTTTCTTGTGTGGATCGCAGACAGACCGAAAAATACGCCTCTGCAGTCCGGATCCAGATGCGGGGTCCTTTCTCCCATTAAATAAGGAAGATACAGCAGACGGTCACTTCCAGGTGCCACAGACGCAACATCCTGATTGATCTGGTCGTATACATCTACTCCCTTGGCCTCTGCCTCTTTTACATAATCCTGGCAGAACTGGTCTTTAAACCATTTTAAGGAAAGTCCTGCAGCCTGGGTCACACCCATCATATGCCATGCACCCGGTACTGCGCAGCAGCAGGTATGGATCCTTCCCTTCGGATCAATGGCAGGCTTGCTGGTATGTGCAAATACAACACCGGAAGTACCAATGGTAGTAAAGGCAGTTCCGTCTTTTACAACACCGGTTCCCACTGCAGCTGCAGCATTATCACCGGCACCGCCGGCTACGATACATTTTTCAGAAAGGCCTAATTCCTTTGCTACATCCGGAAGCAGTGTTCCTGTTGCTTCGCAGGACTCATGTACCTTTCCTAAAAGGTTCTTGTCAATATTTAATGCTTTCAGCACTTCATCAGACCAGCAGCGGCCCGGAACGTCTAAAAGCTGCATACCGCTTGCATCAGAAACTTCAGTTGCAAATACACCGGTAAGTATGTAGCGGATGTAATCCTTAGGCAGTAAGATATGACGGCAGCGGTTATAATTTTCCGGCTCATTTTTCCGTACCCAGAGGATCTTTGCTGCAGTCCAGCCTGTCAGTGGCGGGTTAGCTGTGATACGGATCCATTCTTCCCTTGGCATGATCTTTAACATGTCCTCTACTTCTGCGCCTGTTCTCTGGTCGCACCAGATAATAGAAGGACGGATCACCTCTCCGGCCTCATCTAACATGACCAGGCCATGCATCTGTCCGGAAATACCAATTCCCTTTACTGCGTCTTTGTCTACACCTGACTGTGAAACAACTTCCTTTATGGTCTTAAGAACTGCATCTCTCCAGTCCTCGGGCTTCTGCTCTGCCCAGCCATTTTCCGGCTGATACAGTGGATATTCCTGTGAAGCGGAAGCGATCACGGTTCCCTTTTCATCAAACAGGACCGTCTTTGTTGCGGAAGTTCCCACATCTATTCCCAAGAGATAATTCATGATATTCTCCCTTCTCCTCTTATGACAGCCATTCCTGCCAAACATATTCTAAAATGATTATAACTTATCCTAAACCGTCATTCCAGAGCAGTTCTTATCTTTATAATAGCACTTTCTTATCCTTTTACATCATTCTTATCATATGGTATACTTTATTGCAGGATCTGCGTGTTCTGACCGGCTTTTTAAGCCTTATGTACACCTGGAATTTTTACGGAAAGGAAGCTACAGGATGGATTTTAAATATGAAATGGTCGTTCCAAACGAAGACCTGCCCTGTAAATTTTTCATTTTTGAAGGAAAAAACGGCAATTACCGCCGCGCCAACCACTGGCACCAGTCTGTGGAGATCTTCCTGGTGCTGGAAGGGGAACTGAAATTTTACATTAACAACCAGTCCCAGCCCTTAAGTGCCGGGGAACTGATCATTGTCAATTCCAATGAGATCCACTCCATTGAAGCGCCAAAACCCAATCTGACCCTGGTGCTCCAGATCCCGGTTTCTTATTTTACCCCTTATATGGGAAAAGAGGACTATGCCATATTTGTAAGCCAGTCCCAGGAGAAAAACCGCGCGCTGGCTGTTCTTATTGAAAAAATGTATCATGTATATACAAAAAAAGAAAAGGCCTATCTTTTAAAAATGCAAAGCCTCTTCTATGAACTTTTATACCAGATGGCAACGGAATTTATGAAAACAGAGGCAGATGAGGGAAATCTGCGGCAGAAACGGCACTTAGACCGTCTCTCCCAGATTACTTCTTATATGAAGAAACACTATGATCAGCCGATCACTTTGGAAAGTGTAGCTGAAACATTCGGCTTCTCACCCAACTATTTATCCCGCATGTTCCGCCTCTATGCAGGGATCAGTTACAAAACCTATCTTTTAAACCTGCGCACCGAATATGCATTCCGTGAAATGCTACACACAGACCGCAGTTTAAATGACATTGCCATTAATAATGGTTTTCCCAACAGCCGTGCCTTTGCAAAATCCTTTTTAAAGCGCTACGACTGTCTTCCCGGGGAATACAGGAAAAAAATACAGCTTACTGCTTCTGAGACTTAAGGATCATCAGAGACAGATAGGGAACCGGCTCCTCCTTTAAGGTCTGATACTCCCGGATCAGACGCTGCTCTTTGGTTCCCGCCTTTTCTACCAGTACAAAGGAATTTTCCCTTCCACTTGCCTGAATAGCTGAAACCAGGGCTTCACTGTCTGTGGAAGGCTTCATAAGCACTACATTCTCATGTTCTGTAAGAAGTTTTTCCAGATCCGCTGCATTATTTTTCCGGACCGGTGCGATCACCAGATCTTCATCCCAGGCAGTAAGAGGGATTTTTGAAATAGCCGCTGCTGCACAGAAGGATGGAATTCCCGGAACTACCTCTGTCTCTGTGCCAAAAGCTTCTATATAAGGAAGGGTATACATAAAGGTACTGTATACAGAGGGATCGCCTAAAGTAATAAAAGCTCCTGTTTTATCTCCTTTTAAATATTCAGAGATCAGGCGTCCGTTTTCTTCCCACATTTTTTTCAGCTCGTCCCCTTTATAATGCATAGGATACTCCAGATTTACGATCTGGGCTTTACTGTCTTTTATATGTTCCTTTATAATATCAAAGGCAAAACTACCTGCTCCTTTTTTCTTTTCCGGACAGAAGATCACATCTGCCTGGTTAAGGATCTTATATGCTTTTAATGTAAGCAGTTCCGGATCTCCCGGTCCTACTCCAATTCCGTATAATTTTCCCATAATTTACCTTTCTTCTATCTATTTTTCTCAACAAATCCATTTTAACAGCACTTAACCACCACAGCAAGGAATTTTTATGGTAAGATAGGTCTATTACTATATTATTTAGGGAGGAATAATTTATTATGAAAAAAACAATGAAACTGCTGGCGGCTGCTCTTGCAGGCACTTTAGTGTTAGGCGGCTGTGCAGGAAATAAGGAAACCACTGCTGCTTCTGCTGAAAGCGAGACTGTAAAAGAAACAGAAGCACAGAGCACAGAGGCTGAAAGCTCACAGGCAGAAGCTGAAACTGAAAAGGAAGAAACTGAGACTTCTGACGCAGCCGGTTCAGGTACTGCGATCCGCGTTGGCTCTTTAAAAGGACCTACCTCTATGGGACTGGCTGAACTGATGGATCGCGCTGAAAAAGGCGAGACAGAAAATGACTATACCTTTACCATGGCAGGAAAAGCAGATGAACTGGTAGGTTCCATTGCAAGTGGAGATCTGAATATTGTTTTAGTCCCTGCCAATGTTGCAAGTATCCTGTATACAAAGACCCAGGGTAATGTAAATGTGATCGACATCAATACCTTGGGCGTTCTCTATGTAGTTGCCTCTGATGATTCCATTTCTTCTATGGAAGACCTGAAAGGAAAGACCGTTTACATGACCGGAAAAGGAACTACCCCGGAATATGTAATGAATTATCTCCTTTCTGAAAATGGCCTTACTGACGGGGATGTTACTCTGGAATTTAAGTCTGAGGCCACAGAGGTTGCTTCTGTATTAAAAGAAGATTCTTCTGCAGTAGGCGTTCTTCCTCAGCCTTTTGCAACTGCTGCCTGCATCCAGAACGAAGCTTTAAAGCCGGTTCTTGACCTGACTGAACAGTGGAACCTTTTAAATAAGGAAAATGGAAGCCAGTTAGTTACAGGTGTTACCATTGTGCGCAGCGACTTCTTAAAGGAAAATGAAGAAGCTGTGAAGCTGTTCATCGAAGATCACAAGGCATCTGCTGCCTATACAAGCGAACATCTGGATGAAGCTGCTGAAATGGTAGCTGCACTGGGCATCGTTGAAAAGGCACCCATTGCGAAAAAGGCTATGCCTGCCTGCAACATTGTATGCATCACAGGTGAGGAAATGAAGTCTGCTCTCTCAGGCTATTTATCTGTTCTGGAAGCTGCTGATGCAAAATCTGTAGGCGGACAGTTACCGGCTGATGACTTCTACTATCTTCCATAAATCACTTACAGGATCCTTTTCTTATTGCTTCAATGAAAAATCTGATGAAAAAATATGGAAAAAACTGGGTCTGCTGGCTGATCTGGATCGGGATCTGGCAGCTGGCGGACCTTTTCATCCACAACAATATTATTTTTGCCGGGCCTTTTGACATGGCACTGACGCTGGCAGGACTGTTAAAAGACGGGGATTTCTGGCTGAGCCTGTTTCACTCTTCCCTTCGCATCTGCCTGGGATTTTTAAGTGCTTTTTGCCTTGGGATCCTTCTTGGAAGCCTTGGTTGGGCCTTTCCCCTGGTGAAAGAATTTTTAAAACCGCCTATGCTGATGATCCGATCTGTACCGGTGGCTTCCTTTGTCATTCTGGCACTGATCTGGATCGGGTCAGAAAATCTGTCTGTTTTTATCTCTTTTCTGGTGGTAGTTCCCATGATCTATGGCGCTACGCTGGCAGGGCTTGAAAATATGGATCAAAAGCTTTTGGAAATGTCCCAGGTCTTTTCCATGCCATTTCTAAAAAAAGTGCGCTACCTCTTCATCCCGGCTGTCCACCCTTATCTGGTAAGCAGCTGCAGGACTGCCCTGGGAATGAGCTGGAAATCAGGAGTTGCTGCAGAAGTGATCGGTATCCCGAAAGCTTCTATTGGCGAGCAACTATATTACACAAAACTGTATCTGGATACTTCCGGGCTTTTTGCCTGGACCTTTTCCATTATCCTTATAAGCGCAGTTTTTGAGTTTGTTTTTCTTACATTATTAAAGAAGGTACGTCACTGATATGGAACAGATCATAATTAAAAACCTGTCAAAATCTTATGGTACACTGACCGTCTTAAAAAATGTGGACCTGACTTTAGACCGGTATAAGACCTACTGCCTGATGAGTCCTTCCGGAACAGGAAAAACCACTTTATTCCGTATTCTTATGGGACTGGAAAAGGCAGATGAAGGGGATATTATCTGGAATGTGGGGTCCGGAGCCGGGACTGAAACTGATACAGATGCTTCCCGTTCTCTGCGCATTTCCGCTGTTTTCCAGGAAGACCGGCTCTGTCCTTCTTTTTCCCCTTTGGAAAATGTGATGATGGTGCAGAAAAAACATACTTCTGAAATTTCCGGGATTTCCAGGGATGAGATCCTCACAGCTATGTGCCGTCTTCTGCCGGAAGAATGTTTAAACCGGCCGGTATCTACCTTAAGCGGCGGTATGAAACGGCGGACTGCCATCCTGCGGGCTCTTCTTACCAGGTCGGATCTGCTTTTAATGGATGAACCCTTTACAGGTCTGGATGAGGGAACAAAAGATGAGGTCATAAAATTTTTAAAGGAATACAGACAGGATCGTTTCCTTCTGATCTCCACCCATCAGAAGGAAGATGTGGAGAAACTTGGTGGAATATTGCTTACTCTGTAATATTTTTCTGTTTAAAAGCCCGGTTTTGCCGGGCTTTTTATATACCGTTGGATTTTACTGCGGAATTTTTGTGATCCCCTTAATTTCTCGGCTGGATCACACTTTTTCCATTGTCAAAAGACGGATTAAACGCATAGAAATTCTTGCTGTCTAACTTCTCCTGGGTGATGCGCAGGGCTTCACCGAATCTCTGATAATGAACGATCTCCCGCTCTCTTAAATATTTGATAGGCTCACATACGTCATAATCTGTGACTACACGGAGTATATTGTCGTATGTGGAGCGGGCTTTCTGTTCTGGGGCGACCTTGTAAGTACAACATATACAAAAATATAGAGGATAAAGCAAATATTCCGCCTTTCCAGTGTATCAATTCAGACGTTCAGAAATGAGCGTCTATTTTTTTACCCTAAAACCAGAAAGGATGTGATACCACGAAGAAATCACCACCGCCGGAGCGTTCCCCTCCGGCTTCCAGACCAGAACCCAAAACCAACCATCAAACACAACATTCAGAAAGGACAGGTACATCTATATGGAATTAAAATTCGTTATCCCCAACATGGAAAAAACATTCGGCAACTTGGAGTTTGCCGGAGAAGACAAAACAGAACAGAGAAGAATCAACGGACGCATGGCGGTACTCTCTCGCAGCTTCAACCTTTATTCAGACGTACAGAGGGCGGATGATATTGTGGTTATCCTCCCTGCCGAAGCCGGAGAGAAACATTTTGACTTTGAGGAACGTGTAAAGCTCGTCAATCCCCGTATTACCGCAGAGGGCTATAAAATTGGCACAAGGGGCTTTACCAACTACATTTTACACGCTGACGATATGGTAAAAGCGTAAGGAAAAGGAGGACATCAGACTATGAGATTAGCAAACGGAATCGTGATTGACAAGGAAGCAACATTCGGGGCATTGAAGTTTTCTGCCCTCCGACGTGAGGTTCACCTCCAGAATGAAGACGGCTCGGTATCAGAAGAAATCAAGGAGCGTACCTATGACTTAAAATCCAGAGGACAGGGGCGTATGATTCAGGTTTCTATCCCTGCCAGCGTGCCATTAAAGGAGTTCGATTACAACGCAGAGGTGGAACTTATCAATCCTGTGGCAGATACCGTGGCAACGGCTACCTTTCAGGGAGCAGAGGTGGACTGGTACATCAAGGCGGATGATATTGTTCTGAAAAAAGGTGCTGCCATGAATCCGCAATCACCAAAGAAAGAACCGCCAGCAGAAAAATAAGTATGGACGCAATTACTGGATATGAAGAATACGAACAGGACTTCCGGCTGGTTTCTCTGCCGGAATACTGCTGGATGGCAGGTCAGCTTCTTATCGAAGCCCTAGAAGATTATCAGCCGCCGGAAAATCTGGCAGTTTATATGCCGGAATGTCTGTGCAGGGAGTCATCCGGCTATACTTTTTTATTTCAAGCCCATATGGAAGACAGCAAGAAAGGATATTCGCTGCTTTATATGGGCTATTTTTAATCATGGAAAGGAGGATTATTCCCATGAAGCAGCTTTTCCCCCGTGGAAAACGTATCCGTCCCACGGATAAAGACCTTGTGTTCCATACTGCCCTTGCCACCCTGTTCCCTGTCTTCCTGCTGGTTGTCCTGCTGTTTCATATCCGGCAAATTGCCGGAACCAACTGGCAGGAAGTGTCCCTTTCCCAGATAGCACAGGACATAAATATCCCTTACCTGTTATTCAGCATGGGCGTGGCAGGGCTGGTGTGTCTTACAGCAGTTCTTCTGTTCTGGCGATACCGCAGGGATGAAGTAAAGCAGCTCATCCACCGCCAAAAGCTGGCAAGGATGGTGTTGGAAAACAAGTGGTATGAATCGGAGCAGAGAAAGGAAGACGCTTTTTTCAAGGACTTGTCTTCCAGCCGTTCCAAAGAAACCATCACTTATTTTCCCAAAATCTACTACCGGATGAAACAGGGCTTGCTCCATATCCGTGTGGAAATCACCTTGGGGAAATATCAGGAGCAGCTCTTACACTTGGAAAAAAAGCTGGAAAGCGGCTTGTACTGTGAGCTGACGGATAAGGAATTAAAGGATTCCTATGTGGAGTACACCCTGCTTTATGATACCATTGCCAACCGTATTTCCATTGAGGATGTACAGGCAAAGGACGGCAGGCTCCGTCTTATGGAAAATGTCTGGTGGGAGTATGACAAGCTCCCCCATATGCTCATTGCCGGAGGAACCGGCGGCGGAAAGACCTACTTTATCCTGACCCTCATTGAAGCCCTGCTCCGCACCAACGCCGTCCTGTTCGTGTTAGACCCGAAGAACGCCGACCTTGCGGATTTACAGGCGGTTATGCCGGATGTGTATTACAAAAAGGAAGATATGCTCGCCTGCATTGACCGTTTCTATGAAGAAATGATGAAACGCAGCGAAGACATGAAGCTCATGGAGAATTACCGGACAGGGGAAAACTACGCTTACTTGGGGCTTCCGGCAAATTTCCTTATCTTTGATGAATATGTGGCATTTATGGAAATGCTCGGCACAAAGGAAAACGCCGCTGTCCTCAACAAGTTAAAACAAATCGTTATGCTTGGGCGGCAGGCTGGCTTCTTCCTGATTCTCGCCTGCCAGCGTCCGGACGCAAAGTATCTGGGGGACGGAATCCGTGACCAGTTCAATTTCCGTGTGGCTCTGGGGCGGATGTCGGAAATGGGCTATGGGATGATGTTCGGGGAAACCACAAAGGACTTCTTCCTGAAGCAGATAAAAGGGCGTGGCTATGTGGATGTGGGAACCAGCGTTATCTCGGAGTTTTACACGCCCCTAGTACCAAAAGGACACGATTTCCTCAAAGAAATAAAAAAGCTGACAGACAGCAGGCAGGGAGTGCAGGCGGCGTGCGAAGCAAAAGCCGCAGAAACGGACTGACCTGCTGTGGCTGGTGTGCCGCAAGGCACGCCAGCATGAACCCCTCGTATCTAACAGAGGGGTACAAATCGACAGGCAACAACCAAACAACAGGGCAGAATCCCATGGTACACAAGGGATTTTCCCATATCCGGCGTGTGTCAACAAGGCTCTGAAAGTTGACATACGCTTTTTTAGACAGGAGGGATTTTCACTGAATGAAGAAACATGGGTACGGGACATCAAAGAAAAACGGGAAAGTTACGGTATCTCACAACAGAAACTTGCCCTAGCTGCCGGAATCACCCGTCCGTACCTGAGCGACATTGAAACAGGCAAGGCTCACCCGTCCGAAGTATTACAGGAAGCCATCACGGAAGCTCTGGAACGCTTCAACCCAGACGCTCCCCTTGAAATGCTCTTTGACTATGTGCGGATTCGCTTTCCCACTACGGATGTGAAGCATATCGTGGAAGACGTGCTGCGGCTAAAGCTCCCCTACTTTATCCATGAAGACTACGGCTTCTACTCTTACACAGAGCATTACTATCTGGGGGATATTTTCGTTCTGGTATCACCGGAACTGGAAAAAGGGGTGCTGCTGGAACTGAAAGGGCGTGGCTGCCGCCAGTTTGAAAGCTATCTGCTGGCACAGGAACGGAGCTGGTATGAGTTTTTCATGGATGTTCTCATGGAGGACGGCGTGATGAAGCGGCTTGACCTCGCCATCAATGACAAAACGGGAATCCTGAACATTCCCCATCTGACAGAGAAGTGCCGGAATGAGGAATGTATCTCGGTCTTCCGCAGCTTTAAAAGCTACCGCAGCGGCGAACTGGTACGGCGTGAGGAAAAAGAATGTATGGGGAACACCCTGTATATCGGCTCCCTCCAGAGTGAGGTGTACTTCTGCATTTACGAAAAAGACTATGAGCAGTACAAAAAGCATGATATTCCCATTGCGGACGCAGAGGTAAAGAACCGCTTTGAAATCCGGCTGAAAAATGAGCGTGCCTTTTACGCCATCCGTGACCTGTTAGAACATGACAATCCAGAACGGACAGCCTTTCAAATCATCAACCGCTATGTCCGGTTCGTGGACAGGGACGATACGAAACCCCGTTCTGACTGGCGTATCAGTGAGGAATGGGCGTGGTTCATTGGAGAACACAGGGGAAGCCTGAAACTGACAACAAAACCGGAACCCTATTCCTTTGAACGCACCCTGCACTGGCTCTCCCATCAGGTAGCCCCCACGTTAAAGCTGGCTCTCCGTCTGGATAAGATGAACCACACCCAGATTGTCCATGACATCATCACCCATGCAAAGCTGACGGAGAAGCACGAAAAAATCCTGAAGCAGCAAGCCGCCGCTGCAAAGGAGGTGGTGCTTTAACGGCGGCAATTTTGGAACCTAAGAACTCTTACAGGAAAGAAAGGAGCTTTTATGAATTTCGGACAGAATCTTTACAACTGGTTTTTATCCAACGCCCAGTCCCTTGTGCTGCTGGCAATCGTGGTGATTGGACTGTACCTCGGATTTAAGAGGGAATTTTCCAAACTTATCGGCTTTTTAGTAGTTTCCCTTGTAGCGGTTGGTCTGGTTTTCAATGCGGACGGTGTAAAGGACATCTTACTGGAACTGTTCAATAAGATTATCGGTGCATAGGAAAAAGCCATATCACACTTCCGTTATGGAGCAAGCTCTGATTGCTTCATGGCGGAAGTCCACTAGGGGCTTGGGGAGCGTAACTCCCCAAAAACTTAACAGAGAAAGGACGTGATACAGATTGAGGAAATGAGAATCTACATCCTGAACACCACACGGTTTTACCATGAAGATTTTGAGGAATATCCTGGGGCATGGTTTTCCTGCCCTGTGGATTTTGAAGAAATCAGGGAACGTCTTGGGGTTCAGAGTGAGGAAGAAATCGAAATTGAAGACTATGAGCTGCCCTTTCCATTGGAGGGCAACACAAGGCTCTGGGAAATCAACGCCCTTTGCCGGATGGTACAGGAAATGCAGGGAACGCCCCTCTATTATGAAATGGATGTGGTACAAAAGCGGTGGTTTTCCAGCTTTACGGAATTTATCGACCACAAAGACCAGATACGCTGCTATCCGGTGCAGGACGGGGAATCCCTCGCCCGTTATCTGGTGCAGGAGGTACAGCTATTTGGAGAAGTACATCCAGACCTGTTGAACCATATCGACTACGCTGCCATTGGTCGGGAACTGGAAACCAGCGAAAACTACCTGTTTACGGACAATGGTATCTTTTATTACCGCTAAAAGGAGGTAGAAGAACTTGGAGGAAATGCGGATTTACATTGCCAACTTAGGAAAATACAATGAGGGCGAACTGGTCGGGGCATGGTTCACGCCGCCTGTGGACTTTGAGGAAGTCAAGGAACGTATCGGTTTGAATGATGAATATGAGGAATACGCCATCCATGATTATGAGCTGCCCTTTGAGATTGACGAATATACCCCCATTGAAGAAGTCAACCGCCTGTGTGAAATGGTGGAGGACTTACCGGAGTACATTTAGGAGGAACTATCAGAGCTGCAATCCTACTTTGGCAGTATCGAAGAACTCTGTGAGCATGAAGACGATATTATCTGCCATTCCGGCTGTGATGATATGGCGGATGTGGCTCGCTGCTATCTGGAAGAAAGCGGACAGCTTGGCGAACTTCCGGCACACTTACAAAACTATATCGACTACGCCGCCTATGGGCGTGACATGGAATTGGAGGGAACCTTTGTTGTCACAAACCACGGCGTATATGAAATCTTACGGTAGACCCGTCTGTATCTCTTTCAGGAAATACAGGCGGATTTTTTGATTCAGGGGCAGCTCGTTTGCTGCCCCCATCTTTTAGAAAGGACGGACAACATGAAGAAAATACGAAGCTATACCAGTATCTGGTCGGTGGAAAAGGTACTCTATTCCATCAATGATTTTAAGCTGCCATTCCCCGTCACATTTACGCAGATGGCGTGGTTCGTGGTATCGGTGTTTGCAGTGATACTCTTAGGGAACCTCCCTCCCCTTTCGTTCATTGACGGGGCATTTTTGAAATACTTCGGCGTACCCTTTGCCCTCACTTGGTTCATGTGCCAGAAGACCTTTGACGGGAAGAAGCCTTACGGCTTCCTGAAATCCGTACTGGCATATCTGGTACGCCCGAAACTGACCTATGCAGGAAAGCCCGTGAAGCTGGAAAAGGAATATCCGGCACAGCCCATCACGGCAGTAAGGAGTGATATTTATGGCATATCCGATTAAATATATCGAAAATAACCTTGTGTTCAACCATGACGGGGAGTGCTTTGCTTACTATGAGCTGCTTCCCTACAACTATTCTTTTTTAAGCCCCGAACAGAAATATCAGGTACACGATTCCTTCCGGCAGCTTATCGCCCAGAACAGGGACGGGAAGATTCACGCCCTGCAAATCAGCACGGAATCCAGCATACGGGCAGCACAGGAACGCTCCAAACAGGAAGTGACAGGTAAGCTAAAGGACGTTGCCTGTGCAAAGATTGACGCACAGACCGAAGCCCTGATTTCCATGATAGGGGAAAATCAGGTGGACTACCGCTTTTTTATCGGCTTCAAGCTGCTTGTCAATGAGCAGGAAGTCACCATGAAGCAGTTTCGCAGGGAAGCAAAGACCGCCGTTTCCGATTTCCTCCACGAAGTCAACCACAAGCTCATGGGGGATTTTGTTTCCATGAGCAATGAGGAAATCTGGCGGTTTCAGAAGATGGAAAAACTGCTGGAAAGTAAAATCTCACGCCGCTTTAAAGTCCGGCGGCTTAACAAGGACGATTTTGGCTATCTGATTGAGCATTTATACGGGCAGACCGGAACCGCCTACGAAGATTATGAGTATTACCTGCCAAAGAAGCGGTTTCAGGAGGAAACGCTGGTGAAATACTATGACCTCATCAAACCCACCCGTTGTCTGATAGAGGAAAACCAGCGGTATCTGAAAATCGAACAGGAAGACGGGACAGTGTATGCCGCCTACTTTACCATCAACAGCATTGTAGGGGAACTGGACTTCCCATCCTCGGAAATCTTTTACTATCAGCAGCAGCAATTTACCTTTCCCATTGATACCTCTATGAATGTGGAGATTGTCACAAACCGGAAAGCCCTCTCAACGGTGCGGAACAAGAAAAAAGAGCTGAAAGATTTGGACAACCACGCATGGCAGAATGACAGTGAAACCAGTACAAACGTGGTGGACGCTTTAGACAGCGTGAATGAGCTGGAATCCACCTTAGACCAGAGCAAGGAATCCATGTATAAGCTGTCCTATGTGGTGCGTGTGACGGCTCCCGACTTGGAAGAACTGAAACGCCGCTGCAATGAGGTGAAAGATTTTTATGACGATTTGAATGTGAAGCTGGTTCGCCCCTTTGGGGATATGCTGGGGCTGCATGGGGAATTTCTCCCTGCCAGCAAACGGTATCTGAACGATTACATCCAGTATGTCACCAGCGATTTCCTTGCTGGTCTTGGCTTCGGGGCAACCCAGATGTTGGGGGAACCGGAGGGTATTTATATCGGGTACAGCCTTGATACAGGAAGAAACGTGTACTTAAAGCCTGCCCTTGCCAGTCAAGGGGTAAAAGGCTCCGTCACTAACGCCCTTGCTGCCGCTTTTGTCGGCTCCCTCGGCGGTGGAAAATCATTCAGCAACAACATGATTGTCTATTATTCCGTATTATTTGGGGCACAGGCTCTCATTGTTGACCCGAAAGCGGAACGGGGACGCTGGAAAGAAACCCTGCCGGAAATCGCCCATGAAATCAATATCGTAAACCTAACCTCGGAGGAACAGAACAGGGGCTTACTCGACCCGTATGTGATTATGGAGAACCCAAAGGATTCTGAATCACTGGCAATCGACATCCTAACCTTTTTAACGGGCATTTCCAGCCGTGACGGGGAGAAGTTCCCTGTTCTTCGGAAAGCCATCCGTGCGGTGACAAACAGTGATGAACGGGGGCTTTTCAAGGTGATTGAGGAACTACGGGCGGAGGGAACCACCATCAGCACCAGCATAGCCGACCATATCGAATCCTTTACGGACTATGACTTTGCACACCTGCTCTTTTCGGATGGGGACGTCACACAGTCCATCAGCCTTGAAAAGCAGCTCAACATCATTCAGGTGGCGGATTTGGTGCTGCCGGATAAAGAAACCTCGTTTGAAGAATACACCACAATGGAGCTGCTTTCCGTGGCAATGCTCATTGTAATCAGCACCTTTGCCCTCGACTTCATCCACACCGACCGCAGCGTGTTTAAGATTGTGGATTTGGACGAAGCATGGAGCTTCTTACAGGTGGCACAGGGCAAGACCCTCTCCATGAAGCTGGTTCGTGCCGGACGTGCTATGAACGCAGGCGTTTACTTTGTCACCCAGAACACGGACGATTTGCTGGATGAAAAGCTGAAAAACAATCTGGGCTTGAAGTTTGCGTTCCGCTCCACAGACATCAACGAAATCAAGAAGACCCTCGCCTTTTTCGGGGTGGATTCCGAAGATGAAAATAACCAGAAGCGGCTCCGTGACTTAGAAAACGGACAGTGCCTTATCAGCGATTTGTACGGGCGTGTGGGCGTGATACAGTTCCATCCTATCTTTGAAGACCTGTTCCACGCCTTTGATACCAGACCGCCCGTAAGAAAAGAGGTGGAATGATGGTGATACATAGAACTTCCAACCGACCGCAATTCCCAGTTCCCTATCACGCAAAAAAGGGCTTGTCTTGGAAAATGGCAGGAAAAGTGATTGGCAGGGTGCTTCTGGCACTCCTGCTCATCCTCCTGCTGCTGGCAGTCTTCGGCACAGCCGCCCACGCTGCCGGACTGGTGGATGATACGGTGGACGCTGCCAACGAATACAGCAAATATCCGCTGGACAACTACCAGCTTGATTTTTATGTGAACAGCGGATGGGACTGGCTCCCGTGGAACTGGCTGGACGGTATCGGAAAACAGGTGATGTACGGGCTGTATGCCATCACAAATTTTATCTGGACAATCAGCCTGTACCTTTCCAACGCTACGGGGTATCTGATTCAGGAAGCCTACTCACTGGACTTCATTTCCTCTACGGCGGATTCCATTGGGAAAAATATGCAGACCTTGGCAGGCGTTACCACCAGCGGCTTGTCCTCGGAGGGATTTTATATCGGGTTCCTGCTGATTCTCATTCTGGTGGTGGGGATTTACGTTGCCTACACAGGGCTTATCAAACGGGAAACCACAAAAGCCATCCATGCCGTTGTCAATTTCGTGGTGGTGTTCGTGCTGTCCGCTGCCTTTATCGCCTATGCCCCTGATTATATCGGGAAAATCAATGAATTTTCCGCAGACATCAGCAATGCCAGCCTGACCCTTGGTACAAAGATTGTGCTGCCAAACTCGGAAAGTCAAGGAAAAGACAGTGTGGATTTGATACGGAACAGCCTGTTTTCCATTCAGGTTAAGCAGCCGTGGCTCCTGCTGCAATACGGCAACTCGGATGTGGAAAGCATTGGGGCTGACCGTGTGGAAAGCCTGCTCTCAACCAGCCCAAATGAAAACAACGGGCAGGACAGGGAAGAAATCGTGGTGGAGGAAATCGAAGACAGGGAAAACACGAACCTTACCATCACAAAGACCATCAACCGCTTGGGAACCGTCTTCTTCCTATTTATCTTCAATATCGGTATCTCCATTTTTGTATTCCTGCTCACAGGGATAATGATTTTCTCACAGGTGCTTTTTATCATCTACGCCATGTTCCTGCCTGTGAGTTTCCTCCTTAGCATGGTTCCCTCTTTTGAGGGGATGTCAAAGCGTGCCATTACAAAACTGTTCAACACCATCCTTACCAGAGCCGGAATCACCCTGATTATCACGGTAGCGTTCAGTATTTCCACCATGCTCTACAACCTGTCTGGGGAATACCCGTTCTTCCTGACGGCGTTCTTGCAGATAGTGACCTTTGCCGGAATTTATTTCAAGCTGGGGGATTTGATGGGGATGTTCTCCTTACAGAGCGGCGATTCCCAAAGCATGGGAAGCCGTATCATGCGAAGACCCCGTATGCTCATGCACGCCCATATGCACCGTTTACAGCATAAGTTAGGACGTTCTGTGGCAGCTCTTGGGGCTGGAACGGCTGCCTACCACGCAGGAAAACAAGCTGGCTCAGACCAGAGAAGTGCTACCAACTCCGGTTCTTCCAAACGGACACAGGCAGACCACAGCAGACCAGACGGACAGGCAGCACCCGAAAAGGAATCCGCATGGAAACGGGCTGGCTCTGCGGTAGGTGCGGTGGCGGATACCAAAGATAAGATAACCGATACTGCCGGACAGCTTCGGGAGCAGGCAAAGGATTTGCCCATCAATGCAAAGTATGCCCTTTACCACGGGAAAACACAGGTATCAGAGGGAGTACGGGACTTTACTTCCAGCGTGACCCAGGCCCGAACTGCCAGAGCCGAACAGCGAAACGCACAGGCAGAAAGCCGCAGACAGACCATTGCAGAACGCAGAGCAGAACTGGAACAGGCAAAACAACCGCAAAAGACAGCTTCCGAACCCCCCAAAGGGGCGGCTCCTGTCCATGAACGCCCTGTTACTACAAAGCAACCAGAAGATTTTCGACATCATGCAGATACCACTCATGCAGGAAAACCAGCCATGCAGCCAGCTTCCCCATCCATCAGGGAACGGGGACAGGTTTCTTATGGGGGAACTGTGGCAGAACGGGCTTCGGTTCCGGTGGTAAAAGCGGCTTCCATCCACCATGAACAGATACCGTCTGTAAGGACAGAACGCCAGATAGTCCCTCCGGCTTCCCCAGACAAACCAGAGGAAAGACAAAAGACAACTACTACACCTGCTGCTCCCCGTCCAGCAAGACCTGTCCAGAATGATACGGCTCCTGTGATACCGGAAAGAAAACGGGCTGCCCCTGTGGTAAAAGAATCGAACTTTACCATCCGGCGTACCACCACCAGAAAGGAGTGGACAAAAACGGTAACAGCGGCTGCCAAACAGAAGAAAGGGGAGAAACCATGAAGTTAAGACACCTTTTCTTTGCCTGTTCCGGTGTGTTCGTGATGATGTTCTCCCTGCTCCTTTTGGTGGTGATTGTCTTCTCGGATGAGGAAGACGGAGGAAGCGGAGGAAACCTTATCTATGGAGGCGTGAGCGTATCACAGGAAGTCCTCGCCCATAAGCCTATGCTGGAAAAGTATGCAAAGGAATATGGCATAGAGGAATACTTAAATGTGCTGCTCGCCATCATTCAGGTGGAATCCGGCGGCACGCTGGAAGACGTTATGCAGTCCTCGGAATCTCTGGGGCTTCCCCCGAACTCCCTTAGTACAGAGGAATCCATCAAACAGGGCTGCAAGTATTTCTCGGAACTGCTCGCAGCGGCAGAAACAAAGGGCTGTGACTTAAACAGCGTGATTCAATCCTATAATTACGGCGGCGGTTTCCTAGACTATGTGGCAGGACACGGAAAAAAATACACCTTTGAACTGGCAGAGAGCTTCGCAAGGGACAAATCCGGCGGAAAGAAAGTCACCTACACCAACCCTGTTGCGGTAGAGAAAAACGGGGGCTGGCGGTATTCCTACGGAAATATGTTCTATGTCCTCTTGGTATCTCAATACCTGACCGTGGCACAGTTTGATGATGAAACGATGCAGGCTATCATGGAGGAAGCCTTAAAGTATGAGGGATGGACGTATGTGTACGGGGGCGATTCCCCCTCCACTTCCTTTGACTGTTCGGGACTGGTGCAGTGGTGTTATGGCAAGGCAGGAATCGCCCTGCCACGGACAGCACAGGAACAGTACAATGTGACGCAGCACATTCCCCTGTCCGAAGCAAAAGCAGGGGATTTGGTCTTTTTCCACTCCACCTACAACGCCGGAACCTACATCACCCATGTGGGGCTATATGTGGGAAATAACCGGATGTACCATGCCGGAAATCCCATCGGTTACGCAGACCTGACAGGCTCCTACTGGCAACAGCACCTTGCCGGAGCCGGACGAATCAAAAAATAAGAAAGGATGACCCGAAATGATTCAGATTAGAAAAGAGGAAAACCAGAAAAAGCAGAAAGAAAAGAAACTGAAAGTCTACAAAGCCAATACCCATAAAAAAACCGTGATTGCCCTGTGGGTGCTGCTGGCAGTGAGCTTCCTGTTTGCCGTCTATAAGAATTTCACGGCGATAGACATTCATACTGTCCATGAAACCAAAATGATTGAGGAAACCATCCTCGACACCCACAAGATAGAAAACTTTGTGGAGAATTTCGCAGAAGTCTACTATTCATGGGAACAGTCCGCCGCTTCCATTGACAACCGGACAAACGCTTTAAAAGGGTATCTCACCGGAGAACTGCAAGCCCTGAATGTAGATACTGTCCGAAAGGACATCCCCGTATCGTCTGCCCTGACCGATTTTCAGATATGGGAAATCACAGAAGAAAAGGAACAGCATTATCAAGTGACCTACACGGTGGAACAGCGTATTACAGAGGGAGAATCCAGTAAAACCGTCCGTTCCGCCTATCAGGTAACGGTCTATGTGGACGGCTCTGGAAACCTGACGATTATCCAGAACCCAACCATCACCAGCGTTCCCGTAAAATCCGGCTACACGCCAAAAGCGGTACAAAGTGACGGTACGGTGGATTCCATCACCACGGAGGAAATCAACGAATTTCTCACTACCTTTTTCAAGCTGTACCCTACGGCAACCGCAAAGGAGCTGACCTATTATGTGAATGAGGGCGTGCTGAAACCTGTGGGAAAAGAGTATATTTTCTCGGAACTAGTGAATCCGGTTTATAACCGAAACGGAAATCAGGTGACGGCTTCCCTTGCGGTGAAATATCTGGATAACCAGACCATGACAACACAGGTATCTCAGTTTGACCTTGTGCTGGAAAAGAACGGGGAAAACTGGAAAATTGTGAAATAGTTATAGAGAAACGTGCATTTCTCATTTGGAGATTTGCACGTTTCTCTTACAAAGTATTTAAAAGAAATTTTCGTTTAATCTTTATATTTTTGATTAGCTCCCAGCAGTAGTGTATCAATTGCTTCGGATAATTCTTTTCTTACTTTATCAGGATTTGAAAAGGCATATCTTAATTGTAATGTTGTATAACCATGAAGCATACCTGTTACCATGCTCAAAATTTCAGTGGTCTTATCTGGATTAAAGCCACATGAGCAAATAAGTGTTTTAAGTAAAGATAGATAATCATTAAAAATGATTGCTGTTTCCTCTGTTCCATTCCAACTAGCCCATTGAATTATTTCATACACACCGGGATGTTCAATCATATAATTAAGATATTCAACTGCCACTAATTTTAACGCTGAATCCCCTGTCTTACCGATTGCTGCACGAATCATTTTTTCATTCATAGTACGCATACCACTATGTGCTATCTCCCTAAGAAGTTCATCCAAACTTCCTATATGATTATATAAGGAGGGGGTACGAATCCCTAAATTTTCAGCAATAGCTTTCAAAGAAACATTATGAAGTCCATTTCTATCAGCCATATCAGACGCTGTTTTTATAACTTCGGCTCTTGTAACTCGCATATTCATTTTCCTCTTTCTTCACATCATTTACCTCATTTTAAGTAATTAAATTAGCGAAGTCAATAATTAGGTTAGAAAAAAAGAACTTTTATATTGACAAATTGTCTTATAATATTTAACATTACTAATATAATTAGTTTTAATACTACTATAATTAGTTTATGAAAGGAACTACAAATATGTGTACAAGATTTGTGTATAATGGGAAAGAAACCATTGTTGGGTTCAATTTTGATATTGACCTTTCTGAATGGGAACATACCGTAATTGCTGAAAAAGACCGTTTTTTTATAGGAATAAAAATGTCCGATAATAAGTATCACTCTTTTCACGGAATCAATAGAAATGGGAATGTTGGCACATTGTTGTATGTACATGGAAATGACAATGCACAATTTTGCGGTAATGAATCATGCTATACAATAGCTGATTTGACAGAAAATTTTATAAAAGGCAACCTCTCTTTTGATGATTCATTGGAAATAGTGAAAAAAAAGAAAATTACTTATGCTCCTGACACTACTATGCAGGCTATGTTTTCGGATAGAACTGGGCGTGTTCTCATTATTGAACCGGGGATTGGGTATCGTTTGGAAAAAGAAAAATATTCCTTAATAACAAATTACTCCATTTTAAAACCAGAATTGACTAATCCATATGTTTTATCTGGGGATAACAGATATGAAAAGGCAAAGGATTTACTGCAAGGATATGGAAAAAACTTCTCTATTTCCAACGCCTTTGATGTACTTAGGTCAGTACGTCAGGAAGGACTTTGGGCAACCAGAGTTTCTTTTGTATATTCCGTTACTAAAAATAAGATATATTATGTGTTGAACAATGATTTCAAAAATATTGCAGAGTATCAATTCTAATATCACTGCAATTATAAGCAAAAGTGGAGGATTTACATTTCCCCCACTTCCTTAGATTTGACAATACCATCTGCCTATTGCAATTTTTATTTACTTTTCCATCAATATTTCAAACAACAATTTCTACTTCGACAATCAAGTTAATTTATGTTGTTTAACCTCTATTTCCTTTGTCTACTAAGACATTTAATTATTTACCATACATCTGTGATAATTTTTAATTTGCCTATTGACTTTAACGTTACGTCATAGTATATGATAAAACCAAAAGGAGGAACTAGAATTATGAAAATATCCGCTATCCGTTCTGACAAAGTTTATTCAAAAATTATGAATGCACCGTTAGACAAAAAAAATGACATTTATAGATATGAACTTATGAAGCCTTTTGAAAAAAAGTGGGCTTGTTATAGTGTTCCTATGAAAGCTCTAACGCCTAATGGATATGATGTAATTATGGCAAGCGAAATGCTTGGACATATCGCCCCAACCGCTGTTGACCAAAAGCAACAAAATAATATTAAGCTAATTTCTGATAATACACTCTGGGAAAAATGTGAGTTATCCATTCAGCAGTCGTTGAATTGCTTTGTTGAACACGGTGTTAATCTACCCATTAAAGAATATGCGTTTACAATTTTACTTGCAAATGCTAAAAATCCTTACATTATTTTAAATGATGGTTACTGTGGTGATGGTGGTATTCCAGGATATATTTTTTCTTGGTTACTACCTAATGAATACACTTTATCACATCTTCATGTAGCATTAGCACATGAAACTAATCACAACGTACGATTTCAATTTATTAAATGGAAGAATGACATCACTCTTGGTGAAATGATAGTCAATGAGGGATTGGCAGAAAACTTTGCAACATTTCTGTATGGTGAAGATAAAGCAGGTCCTTGGGTAACAAAAACTGATATAGAAACCTTAAATGAATATATTAAGCCTATTATTCGGGACGGTTTAAATGTTCAAGGATTAGAAAATCTGAATGCATACCTTTATGGTGATGAAATGGCAGCATTACAAAACTATCCTCAGGTCGGATTACCCTATTGTTCCGGATATGCGTGTGGCTATCACTTGATTAAACACTACTTGCAAAAGACTGGAAAAAACATTGTCGAAGCAACTCTATTACCTGCAAAAGAAATTTTAAATGCTACGGAGGATTTTTGGAATGAATGAAAAAGCTAAAACAGTCCATGAAGTTGCTAAATTAACAGGTATTACTGCTCGAACACTACATTATTATGATGAAATTGGTTTATTAAAACCATCTATTATAACCGAAGCAAAATACCGTCAGTATACAGACGACGATTTAACTAGGCTTCAGGAAATTTTGTTTTTTAGAGAAGTTGGATTCGCCCTAAAAGAAATTAAGGAACTGCTGGATTCACCTCATTATGTTCGTTCAGAAGCATTAGAGCGTCATGTACTGATTTTGGAAGCTCAGAAAGAACGAATAGAAGCTTTGATTTCACTTGTAAAAGACACAATCAACGGAAATAAAGAAATTAAATTTTCTGCATTTTCAAATGCAAAAATACTTGAGTTACAATCGCAATTTCAAGAAGAAGTATTAGAACAATGGGGAAATACTGAAAGTTTCAGAGAATACAAGACTATGTTTTCTTCCCATTCAAAGCAAATACAAGAGAAAGAAATAGAATCTTTTTATTCAATGGCTCGCAATATTTTTGAAAAACTAGCTATGTATGAAAATAGTCCTGCGGAAAGTTCAGAAGTACAAGCAATAGTACATGAATGGCAACAATATATTTCTGAACACTTTTATGAATGTAATAAACAAATTTTATCTAATTTGGGAGTTCTCTATATTACAGATGAAAGATTTACCACTTTTATAAATAGATTTAGTAGTGGAAATCTTGCAGCTTTTTTTAATGAAGCAATACAAATTTTTTGCAGAGGTTCAGAATGAATATGATGGAGTGGGTTATTTGTCCTATATGCAACAATAAAACAAGGATTAAAATACGAAAAGATACACAGCTAAAAAACTTTCCGTTGTATTGTCCAAAATGTAAAAAAGAAAGTTTGATATGCGTAAATAACTTCAAAATAGAAATTATCAAAGAGCCAGACGCTTAGACGCAGAGCCGATAATTTATAAGCTATATAGCTTATAGACTATCGGCTCATTTTAATTTCAATCTTATTCTTGCAGACAATAGAAGTTATTTATCTTCCATTTCCTTGTATTTGACAATACCATCCGCAACGCTTTCCATGATAACAAGGTCTGCGTCTGTAAAATTGTCAATTTTGCTTTCAAGCTGTCTTCGTCTGCTGCTTTTTGCCAGACTATCAGAGGATAAAAAGAACTCATCCACTGATACATTCAGCAGAGATACAAGGTCGTACAGCACCTGTAAACTTGGGTGCTGCCCTTTATTCTCAATATTGGTTAAATAGCGTGGGTCAATTTCAATCATTGCTCCCACCTGTTCACGGGTCAAACCCTGTTTTTTACGGGCTTCTTTTATGGCAAGCCCAAACGCCCTGAAATCATATTTATCTTCTTTTTTACGCATAATACACCACCTCTGTACATTTTACTGTTCCTGTTGTAATAGAGACAGGTATAGAAAAACGTATTGTATAGTTGTACAGTTCCTATTATGTGTATCAAAGATAAAACTATGCTGCCGAAACGGAAATAAAAAAAACCGTTATTTGGCAGCATACTTTCCTTGCGTCAAAATCACATAAGCCTTTCCAGACGACGGTTTAACAAAAGCCGCCGTCTTTTTTTGCATGAAATATAGATGATTTTTAAAGTCTACTACTTTATACAGACAGCGGCTTACAGGAGGAAGCCGCTATGCAAAATATTTTCTTAAATATATCTACATTCGGTAAACTGTTAAAAAAAGCCATTCACCTACACTAGAAAAGTCTGAACCTCAATATGGTTTTTCAGAATACATAGAAAGAACTATCGAAGCACACAAGCAGAAATATCGTCTGTTTGCGTGCTTTTTTAGTTGGAAGAAAAAGGTTTTAAATTTTTCTTCTCAAAACGCAACTGCACCCCCTGTCCTGTCGGGACTAAGAGCGAAAAGGGGGAAAGAAGCAGAAATTCCTATCAGCTCGCTCCCTTTCAAGGCTGGAAAGGGGGTGAGCAATGATGAAGCCATCTGAATTTCAGACAACCATAGAGAACCAGTTTGATTACATCTGTAAAGTCGCTATGGAGGATGAACGCAAAGACTATCTCAAAGCGTTGTCCAGACAGTGTAAACGGGAAACCCTGTTCTGTGATATGGACGATTATACCGTCAACTTGTTTTCTTCCGAAGACACCTATCCATCCCACTTCCATACTTTTGAAATGGATGGATTTACTGTCCGTATTGAAAACAGCCTATTAGCAGAAGCATTAGAAAATCTGGATGGAAAGAAACGTGATGTTATCCTGAGATATTATTTTCTTGGATTTGACGATACGGAAATTTCAAAAATTCTGGAAGTCAACCGTTCTACCATCCAGAGAAGAAGACACGCCGGACTGGAATTTATCAAAAAATTTATGGAGGAAGAAGCATGACAGCAAAGCACCCTATGATTCCGTTTCCTGTGATTGTAAGGGCTGCGGATGGTGATATTGAAGCAGTCAACCAGATTGTACGCCATTACAGCGGTTTTATTGCCAGCCGTTCCATGCGTCCCATGAAAGACGAATATGGCAATACCCACATGGTTGTAGATGAAACCCTACGCCGCCGGATGGAAACACGTCTGATTGCAAAGATTTTATCTTTTGAAATCAGGGAACCAAAGTAAAAATAACGCTCTCCTGTGGAAGCATGGACAAGCCCATGCTTCCCAGACAGAGCTTGCCAGTCTATTAAAGTGCATTATCACCAGTGCACTTTAACAGGCTGACAAAGCCAGATTGTTCCTTGAAAAAGAAAGCGTCTAATCAACGCAGCATAAAGCAGCCGAATACGTTTCGATAGAAAGAGAGCCGTTGGGCTGGCACGCCGTAACCCACCAAAGGAGGGATGAAACCGGATAGCGATTCCTGCCAGCGTTCCATAAGCAGCTTACCGCAAAAGCTGCCGCCATGACCTTTCTATCGTGATAATGATACTTCCGTACAGCCTTAGTCTGTGTGATGATGTAGCACCGCTGACAAAGGGTACGGCTGGATGAGAACCATGCAGGGGTGAGATTCCCATGAGCTTTAGCGAAAGCTGTTCGGTTTGCTAAGGATGATTCTTTCATAATGAACAAGCATTTTTGCATAGTCTGTAAACATAGTAAAGACTGTGAGGTGGAATTATGCCAAAAGAAGCAGAAATTTCCTGCAAAAATGTATTTAAGTGTGAAGATAAGTCGGCATTAAAAAAAGAGTTCAATCAGAAATGGATAGAACTCATCAATCAATTAGAAAAATCCAAAGGACAGGTATTACCTGTAAAATGATAGACAAACATTTCTCAACACGGCATAATAAGTGTAGGTGGAATGTTTGTTTTATCTTCTCTTTAAGGGAGATAAAATATGATGAACACAAAGTCAAAAGTTGCTATTTATTGCCGCTTATCAGAAGAAGATAGAAACAAACAACATGAAACTGATGATAGTAACAGTATTCAAAATCAAAAATCCATGCTGATTCAATATGTATTGGAACAAGGTTGGGAAGTCTACAATATATACAGTGATGACGATTATACTGGTTCAGATAGACGAAGACCAGAATTTAACAAACTGTTAAATGACGCTGAACACCGAAAATTTGATATTATCCTCTGTAAAACACAATCCAGATTTACCAGAGAGTTAGAGTTGGTGGAAAAATACATACATGGATTGTTTCCTATTTGGGGGATTCGTTTTATCAGTATTGTAGATAATGCAGATACCGCTAATAAAGGAAACAAAAAATCAAGACAAATCAATGGTCTGGTTAATGAGTGGTATTTAGAGGATATGTCAGAAAACATCCGCAGCGTATTGACTGACCGCCGGAAGAATGGATTTCATATTGGTGCATTTGCTCTTTATGGTTATAAAAAAGACCCCGAACAAAAGGGACACCTGATTATTGACGAAGAAGCTGCTGCTGTTGTCAGAGAAGTTTTTACTTTATTTTCACAGGGATATGGCAAAACAGCGATTGCCCGTATGCTGAATGACCGTGGGATTCCAAACCCTACGGAATATAAACGGCTTCATGGTTTACGCTATAAGCAGCCTACCAGAAAAAATAGTACCTTATGGAAATATTTTGCTATTTCCGATATGCTGACAAATGAAATTTATATCGGAAATATGGTTCAAGGAAAATACGGCAGTGTTTCGTATAAGACAAAACAAAATAAGCCCAGACCTAAAGAAGAATGGTACAGAGTAGAGGGAACACACGAACCGATTATTGACCGTGAACTTTGGGATAGAGTACAATCTATGGTAGCTGAAAAAGCAAAACCATTTACAGTAGGAACCATAGGGCTGTTTGCCAGAAAAGCTCGCTGCATGAACTGTGGCTATACCATGCGTTCTAATAAGCAGACAGATGGAAGACATTATTTACAATGTTCAAATCGCCATGTTGCAAAGGACGCTTGCATAGGCTCATTTATTTCTGTGAAGAAGTTGGAGCAGGCAGTTATTTCTGAACTGAACAAGTTATCACAAGAATATCTTGATAAAGATGAATTGGAACAGAACGTGGAATTTCACTCCAACGTAAAGGAGAAAAAAACTGCTTTAGAAACACAACTTGCTACTTATCAAAAAAAGATTGAAGAAGACGCAAAGGTAATCAGAGAACTTTATCTTGATAAAGTAAAAGGGATTCTTTCCGAAAATGATTTCCTGAATTTGTCAAAAGACTTCACAAATGACAGAGAACGGCTTGAAAAGCTGGTGATTGAAACGCAAAAACAGCTTGATGTAATTGAGAGAAAAATCCAGACAGGCGATAATCGCCGCCAGCTTATTGAGCAATACACAAATCTTGAACATTTAGACAGAGAAACCGTTGAAACTCTAATTGATTATATATTAGTAGGAAAACGGATTCCAGGGACAAGAAATGTCCCGATTGAAATACATTGGAATTTCTAAGTTCTGTAAAATCTGGTGTCTGGCACACCAGATTATATAGAACTTCTACTTAACACTTCTATGTTGCACTTATGCAGTTGCACCATCCGCAGCCATATCTTCATGAAGATCGGTGATAATATCTCCCTTGCTCTGGAATTCACAGGCATTAAACGGTACACCGCCTGCAGCCTGAGGCCAGATCCCGGTAGTATGGTCAATATAATAAGGACCAAAGCCCTGTTCTACCAGCTGTTCGGCTGTTAAATTCCGGGTAAGCTGGTGGACGATGGCCGCCACGATCTCCAAGTGGGCCAACTCTTCCGTGCCAATGTCTGTAAGGACTGCCTTGCACTCCTTGTATGGCATGGAATAGCGCTGGGAAAGATAACGCATGGAAGCACCCATTTCCCCGTCGGGACCTCCATACTGACTCATAATAAACATGGCCATCTTCGCATTTGGTTCTTTAATATTTACAGGAAATTCCAGTCTCTTTTCATAGATCCACATTAATAACCGCCTCCTTCCCATGGCCACGGGTCGTCTGTCCAGGACCAGTAGACTGTATCTCTGGCATTTTCAGCACGAAGGGGACCATACTGGGCTTCGTAAGCATTTCTTGCATCTGCATATGCCTGGGACATCTGTTTCAGATAAGCGATCGCCTGAGAGTCGCAGGGATGTGTATCCAGATAAAGATTTGCCTCTGTTACCGCAAAACCTGCCTGGTTGACAGCCATGAGCAGGGCATCTTTTGAAGTACCACCCATTCTGTTCATGCTGCCGTTCATACTGTTATTCATGTTTCCCATCATCTAGCTGCACCTCCCTTTATCAAAGGCCAGGTCCAGCTCTGAAAAGATGGTTCCCTGGGCTAAGCCACGCTCTGGTCCATAAGGCATCTGCCACTGCTGCCATGGTACATAGGCCATTGCCAAAGGATAATCTTTTTCTAACATCCCCGGCATACTTCCCGGACAGAAGGCATTGCCCTCCAGCCCCGGCATGCGGTTCCAGCCGAAATTTCCGTTATTTTCCCAATTATTTCCAGTTTCCGGTATCATCTGGGGCATCCCGTCGTTCATCTGGTTCCCCATCTGTGGATACCTGACTCCGCTTCCTGCCTGCATCGCCGGATCCAGACAGCTTCGTACAGACTGGTTCCGGTTACCGGATACCTTGCGGCACCGGCCGCTGCAGCCGCAGTCACTATATTTCATATCTGTATATGACTCCATATAAATCAATAGCTCCTTTTCTTTTCCCTATTAATTTATGTAGCCCGGTTAATAGCTGTTACAACGGCTGCTGTCCTTTCTTACGTTCCCTTATTCTTTCCCGCACTCCATTTTCCCTTCCCGTATCTGCACACATTGTCCCTCTGTCCCATATCTTATAGTACAAACGTATCAAAGACAGCACTTACCGGTGCTTCTTTCCTTCGTTTAGCAAATGGTCAACAACTCAACAACGAAAAGGAGCGTAGATCTATGTGTTGGTTTGGATGTAATAATCATTGGAATAATGGATGCAATGGCTGGAACAACGGCTGTGGCGGTGGATGCGGACGTTGTAATAACAACGGATGCGGTGGAAGAAATTCCTTCCGTGAAGGCTTCCGCCAGGGATACTGGCAGGGCTACAATGATGCACTGTGGAACCGCGGCGGCTGCGGCGGTGGATGCGGTGGTGGTCGTGATGGCGGCGGTTGCGGCGGTCCTGGCGGCGGTTGCGGCAGCAGTGGTTGTGGCGGTGGTCGCGATGGTGGCTGTGGCGGTCCTGATGGCGGCTGCGGTGGATGCAATTAGCCCATATACTCTCATGCCTCTCCCGGTATGACCGAGCACTTTCCAGTACAGATCTGCATAGACAGGTATAAATAAGAATGTGCCTTTTTGTGTACTAGGGAGTTCCAACGGAATTTCCTAGTACATGAAAAATGGCGGCTGAGAAATTCAGCCGCCCTGCTTAAAAGCCCAGATCATTTAAGTCCAAACATTATTCCAATTATTCAATTCCTAAAAAAACCTTCATATCTTCGATCTGTCTCCTGGCATCATCACGCCCCAGCTCATAAACTTCTTTAATCTTCTTCGGGTCTGCCTCCATCCGTCCGATGGTTAAAGGAACGCTTGGCCGGATCACAAAGATTTTTCCTTCTTCTTCCCATTTTTCGATTTCATCCAGTGTATGATTATACACACTTGGACGTCTGTATACAGCTTTTACAAATTCCGGATATTTTCTGTATACAAGTTTTGTCAGACCAGTACCTTCTATTTCTTTCCGGTAGCCTTTATGACGGGTCAGAACTACAACATCCTTTGTATATCCCATTTTCGCAAAAGCCTTAACCGGGATACTGTCTGTACAGCCGCCATCCAACAGCTTCAATCCTGCTGTCTTTACGATCTTAGACACAAGGGGTAAGGAAGCGGAAGCTCTCATCCGGTCGATCTGCTCCTTCATATCTGTAATAGGAAGATACTCTGCCTTTCCAGTCTCCACATTGCTGCAGCCTACATAAAATTTTGTAGGGCTTTTCTTAAATGCCTCATAATCATATGGATCCAGCTTTTCAGGCAGTGTGTGATAGCAGAATTTCTCTCCTGCAATGTTACCAGTTAAAAGAAGGCTGCGAAAGCTCATAAACTGCCAGTTGCGGCAATACTTCATGTAATACCGGATACTTCTGCCTTTCTGTCCGGATACAAAGGAACATCCATGGATCGCACCTGCGGATACACCGATCACACCATCAAAGGTAATGCCGTTTTCCATAAACACATCCAGAACTCCTGCTGTATAAATACCTCTCATGCCGCCGCCTTCAAGCACCAGCCCTGTCTTTTTTTCTCTCATGCTTCATTCTTCCGGCTCTGAAACCGGCTCCTCTTCCTGCTTTGTCTCTTCTTCTGTCGTATTTTCAGTCATTTCACCTGACTCTTCCACCAAGTCTTCTTTCTGGTCTTTTACCGGCTCTTCTGCAGCCTCTTCCGGGACAAAATCATCCTCAGTTACAACATCTGCATTATCTTTCTCTGCTGTCTCCTCTTCCTGATGAAGAGCTGCTCCACATTTGCTGCAGAAAGCGTCCCCTTTTCTTACCAGTGCATTACAGCAGGGGCATTTTTCTGTATTATCCAGCTGTTTTAACTTTTCTTCCAGTTCTGCAATGTGCTCCATTGCGTTTTCGATCTCAGGGAAGAACATTTTGTACTCATCCTCAGACTCGTCTCTGTGATTTTTAAAATACACAGCACCAATAGCTGCATACAGCTCATTGATCTTCTGTTTTTCTCCGCGGATCTCAGCTTTTAACTGAAAGATCTCAGCTGTATCTTTCGCCTTTTTTGCAGCTTCTTTTCCGTAACCTGCAAGATTTTTACTGATCTGATCTAAAAATGCCATATGGATCATCCTCCTTATGTTTGATGCACTTACCAGTGTCCTGTACATATCATGTACTTATCCTCATATTATAGGCTTTTTCTTATAAAAATGTCAACGTCCAGACCATGCTTGTGAACCCATTGCTGCTATGGTAAAATGATATTAAAATAAAATTTAAAACAAATTTTGGAAAACATTATCTACAGGAGGAGAAACATGGCAGACTATATCATGGCACTGGATGCGGGGACTACCAGCAGCCGCTGTATCCTGTTTAATAAAAAAGGGGAGATCTGCAGCCTTGCCCAGAAAGAATTTACCCAGTATTTTCCAAAACCCGGCTGGGTGGAACATGATGCAAATGAGATCTGGTCCACCCAGTTAGGCGTTGCTGTGGAAGCAATGTCAAAAATCAGCGCGTCAGCAGCAGACATTGCCGCCATCGGCATTACCAATCAGCGAGAGACCACGATCGTATGGGACAGGCATACAGGAGAACCCATATTCCACGCGATTGTATGGCAGTGCCGCAGGACCTCTGATTATTGTGACTCTCTGAAAGCCAAAGGCCTTACAGATACTTTCCGCCAAAAAACCGGCCTTGTGATCGATGCCTATTTTTCCGGCACCAAGTTAAAATGGATCCTGGATCATGTAGAAGGCGCCAGAGAACGGGCCCAAAAAGGGGAACTTCTCTTTGGAACGGTGGAAACATGGCTGATCTGGAAGCTGACAAAGGGCCGTATCCATGTGACCGACTATTCCAATGCCTCCCGCACCATGCTTTTTAATATCAACTCTCTGCAGTGGGATGAGGACATCTTAAAAGAATTAAATATCCCAAAATGTATGCTGCCAAAAGTTATGCCATCCAGCTGCGTTTACGGAGAAACAGACTCCCAGTTCTTTGGTGGTCCCATCCCGATCAGTGGTGCAGCCGGGGACCAGCAGGCCGCCTTATTCGGCCAGACCTGTTTTGAAGCGGGGGATGTGAAAAATACCTATGGCACCGGCTGCTTTATGCTGATGAATACAGGAAATGCACCTGTCTTTTCCAAAAATGGCCTGGTAACCACCATTGCCTGGGGCATGGACGGCAAAGTAACCTATGCCCTGGAAGGTTCTATTTTTGTTGCCGGAGCTGCCATCCAGTGGCTCCGTGACGAAATGCGCCTTATCGACTCTGCTGCTGACTCCGAATACATGGCAACCAAAGTTCCTGATACGAACGGCTGCTATGTAGTTCCCGCCTTTACCGGTCTGGGTGCGCCTCACTGGGATCAGTATGCCAGGGGAACCATCACCGGCATCACCAGAGGTGTAAATAAATACCACATCATCCGTGCCACCTTGGATTCCCTTTGCTACCAGACCAATGACGTTTTAAAGGCCATGAAAGCAGACTCCGGCATAGATCTGACCTCCTTAAAAGTAGACGGAGGTGCCAGTGCCAACAACTATCTCATGCAGACCCAGTCCGATATCTTAAATCTTACTGTAAAACGCCCCAAATGCGTGGAAACCACAGCTATGGGCGCTGCTTATCTTGCGGGACTGGCTGTGGGATACTGGAAAGATAAAGAAGAAGTTGTAAAAAACTGGGAAATTGATAAAACATTTACCCCGGACATCCCGGACGAAAAACGGGAAGAAATGATATCCGGCTGGGACCGTGCTGTAAAATGCTCCTACGGCTGGGCCAGATAACACAAAATCTTAACAGACACATGACAACAAAAAATGGCAGATATGAGAGTTCAAATCCCATATCCGCCATTTTTTATTTCATATCTTAATCCAAAACCCTTTTTATTCCTGAACCAGCTTATGCAAGCTTACCTTCCTTGCTGTGCTTTACTTCAGCTTTCTTATTAAACAGTTCCTTACCAGATGTGTATACAATGATCACACCAAGGACCATTAACAGGATGGCAATGATCAGCTGCAGTCCCTCTACCATAAATACAGCAGTTCCTGCGCCAAATGCATTTACCAGGGCAATGGTTCTTTCAACCAGTGCAGTAAAGGTTACGCAGAGCATGATGATCAGTGGTGGGAACAGAGTCTTGTTCTCTCTTCCGGTTACTTTTAAGAATACGCACAGAGTGATCAGAACCAGTGCGCTTAACAGCTGGTTTGCGCTTCCGAACAGAGGCCAGATGTTGGAATATCCAATCTTTGTTAAGATAAAGCCACATGCCAGAGTGATAACAGTTGAGAAATACTTGTTGCAGAATAACTTTCTCCAGCCTTCTGCATGTTCCATATCATCTACACTGAACAGTTCCTGGAAAGACATACGTCCGATACGTGCTACAGAGTCAAGGCTTGTAAGAGCCAGAGCAGATACACACATGGTCATAAAGCACTGTGCTACATAAACCGGGATACCAAACATTTCCAGGAAACCTGCAACACCTGCAGAGAAGATCTGGAATGGGGTTCCTGTTGCAGCAGTTCCGTCAGCAGCTGCAGCAGCACCTGCTACGCAGAGAGCCAGAACAGCTAATAAGCTTTCCAGTACCATTGCACCGTATCCAACTTTTAACATATCCTTTTCATTGGAAACGGTCTTGGAAGAGGTACCGGAGGAAACCAGGCTGTGGAAACCGGAAACAGCACCACATGCAACAGTTACAAACAGGATTGGGAACATATCTCCCATTTTTGCATTCTTAAATCCAGTATAAACCGGAAGGTTCATGGTTGGATGAGCTACTAACAGACCTACAACAGCACCGATGATCATTCCTGCAAACATGAAAGTTGTCATGTAATCACGAGGCTGCATTAAAAGCCACATTGGCATTACAGCTGCCATAAAGATATAAGCAAAGGTCAGATAAGACCAGGTATCTTTTCCGGCTACTAACGGGAAAGCCATACCGATTGCCAGTGCTGCAACGGTGCAGGCAAGTCCGGCAACTGTTTCTTTCCAACCTGTAAGATGTAAATGCTTCTGCATTACGCCAAATACCATTGCAAATACGATGAACAGCAGGGAAATGGAACCGGCTGCGCCGTTTGTCTGTGCTGCTGCGGACAGTTCTGTTACACCGTCCTTTACGGTATACGCGTTAAATGTACCTGCTACCATGTCGGCAAATGCTGCGATAACGATCAGTGTAAACAGCCAGCAGAATAATAAGAACAGCTTACGTCCGGTCTTTCCGATGTACTTTTCGATCAGAAGTCCCATGGACTTTCCTTCGTTCTTAACACTGGCATACAGAGCACCAAAGTCTGTAACAGCGCCGAAGAAGATACCACCGATGATGACCCATAACAGAACTGGAAGCCAGCCAAATGCTGCTGCCTGGATGGCACCGGTTACAGGGCCTGCGCCTGCGATGGATGAAAACTGATGTGCGAAAACGGTCCAGCCGTCTGTAGGAACGTAGTCCTGTCCGTCTTCCATAGCAACTGCCGGTGTCTTGGCCTTAGGATCAATGCCCCATTTATTAGCCAGCCAGCGGCCATATAATGTGTAGCCTGCAAAGAGGCATACAGCTGCGATCAAAACAATTACAAGTGTATTCATAATCTTTACTCTCCTCTCATGTAATCTGTGATCTATTGTCTGTTGTTAATTCAATGTAAAACATCCAACTGCCATTTTCTATAAGCGGATCGTCACCAATTGAAAGTCAGTTGTTCCGTGCCTACGGCACTCTCACAACTGCCGCTTGGCGATACTTTCACAGTAAAAAAAGAACCCCATCTTCCCGAATACCCCAAATGGATACTCACCAAGAAGACGAAGTTCCAAACTCCGCGTTACCACTTCTTATTGCCGGTTTGCACCGACCACTCTGTCCTATCCTCCGACTCTCTGTCCGGACGAATACGCTCCCTTTTAACGGCGGGACCCCGGTCTGTCTTACTTACAGTTTCCTGTTTTCATACAGACTGCTTGCAGGTGATATCTTTTCTGTCGCGCTGCTTTCTCTCACCAACCGAAAGCTCTCTGCCATGCGTAGATACTCAGAAAAGCATTGTCCTGTTCTTCGCATTTGAATGTCTAACTCTTGAATAGTTGTCATTATAGTCCTTTTTTTCCATTTGTCAATTCCCTCTTTTTATATTTTCTTTATAATTTCTATATCTAATTTTTATAAAATATATTCCTGCAGGTTCTAATATCCTATCAAAAACCTATGTTTTTAAGTTTTCACTGCGAATTTAACTAGGAATTTTCTTCTATATGAATTATAATAACTACAGATTTTTTAAGTGGATTTTCCCAAAAATTTTCAATGAAAACTTAAAGAGAGGATTTAAACCATTATGAAAGACTTACGTAAGCAGACACACAAAAAAATGGCCCATGGATCCGGTCACCCCATAGCAACCTGTTTTGGTATCCTGGGCTGGCTTTTCCATGGCATACTGTCTGTGATCACAGCCGGTCTTATCATCATGGCGATCGTTGGCCTTCTGATCTATGCAAAGGTAAAACCGGAATTAGACCAGTGCCGTGAGATCGCCTATGACAAACTGGCACAGATGGAACGGTCCGATTTTTCCATGCTCTCTGATACCGTTGTCTATGACAAGGCCGGAAAGCAGATCGGACTTATTAACGCAGGTCATTATCAGTATGTAGATATAAGTAAGATAAGCATGAACCTGCAAAACGGCTACATTGCCCAGGAGGACCGTCGTTTCAAGAGTCACGGCGGCGTAGACTGGATTGCCACCTTCCGGGCCGGTCTCGCTCTTGTCAAACACGGCGGCCATGTGACCCAGGGCGGCAGCACTATTACCCAGCAGGTGATCAAAAATACATATCTCACCCAGGAACGTACCTTTACAAGGAAGATCGTGGAGATTCTTCTTGCTCCTGAGATCGAGAAAAAATACTCCAAAGCTGACATTATGGAGTTTTACTGCAATACCAATTTCTACGGTCATCAGTGCTATGGCGTAGAAGCTGCCAGCCTGTATTATTTTGGAAAACACGCAAGCGATCTTGCCCCGGAAGAAGCGGCGATCCTCATCGGTATCAGCAACAGCCCTTCTGCCTATGACCCGGTAGCTCATCCGGACGCTTCCAAAGAAAAGCGTAATGATGTCCTTAACAGTATGAAAGAAGTAGGCTATCTCTCCCCAGAAGATTACGAAAAAGCAGTAAACTCCCCACTTAAGATCGTACAGCAGGAGTCTGAGGGAACGGATGAAAATTATCAGAGCAGCTATGCCATCCACTGCGCAGCCCTGGAATTAATGAAGAAAGACAACTTCCAGTTCCAGTACATTTTTAAAGATAAAGAAGATTATACCCAGTACATGGACCGGTATACAGCCGCTTATTCTGAAAAATCAGACCTGATCCGAAGCGGTGGCTTTAAGCTCTATACTTCCATAGACAGTACCATCCAGAGTCAGCTCCAGGCGCAGATCGACCAGTCTCTTTCCGGCTTTACAGAGCTGCAGGAAAATGGAAAATATGCTCTTCAGGGAGCCGGTGTCATCGTTGATAATAAGACCAACTATGTAGTTGCTATTGTAGGCGGCCGTGGCACAGAAGACAAATTTAACAGAGCTTATTTAAGTGCCAGACAGCCGGGAAGTACCATTAAGCCGCTCATCGACTATGGTCCGGCTTTTGATACCGGTGAATATTACCCTACACGCATGGTAGATGACCACAAATGGACCGACGGACCTTCCAACAGCGGCGGACGTTATTTTGGAAATGTAACAGTCCGTGAAGCTTTAAACCGAAGCTTAAACACCGTTGCATGGCAGATCTTAGAGGACATTGGCATTGACTATGGCCTGGATTATTTAGGAGAAATGCAGTTCCAGAAACTGACTTATGTGGATAATAATGTTCCTTCCTTAAGTATCGGCGGTTTCACCAACGGCGTCCGGGTCGTGGATATGGCAAAAGGCTACAGCACCCTTGCAAACGGCGGTGTATACAATGACCGTACCTGCATTATCAAGATTGAACATGAACATGACGGGGAACTGACCAAAGATTTAAAACCATCTGCCCATCAGGTGTACAGAGATGACTCTGCCTTTATGCTTACAGATGTTTTAAAAGGCACATTTACTGCAGCCTACGGCACTGGCCAGGGACTTGGACTGGACAATGATATGCCTGCAGCCGGAAAGACCGGTACTACCAACAGCAGTAAGGATACCTGGTTCTGCGGCTATACACGTTATTACACTACTGCGATCTGGGTAGGTTATGATATACCAAGAAATATGCCTGGTATCTATGGTGCCACCTATGCAGGAAGGATCTGGAAATCCGTTATGAATCAGATCCATGAGGGCTTAGAACCCTGGGATTGGATACAGCCGGAAACCATCGAGCGCAAAGTAGACCCCAAGACCGGTATGGAAGATTATTTCAGCACCACTGCCCAGTTCCGCGCAGAACAGAGTCTTCATGAAAAAGAGCAGGAACAGTTAGAGACTACTCTTCAGGCTTCTGTAGATGCCTTTATGGAAAAGGAGATCGGATCTGTAGAAGATACTTATACTGTAAAAGACGAATACAACAGTATTACCTCCAAGCTGCCGCTGTTAGATGACGGCGAACTTCGCGCCAGTCTTTTAGAGAAGGTGGAAAGCCGGTATGACTACTTTAAGGAGATCATTGCCGGTATGAGCGATGAGATCAGCCGGTATGAAGCGGTTCAGGCAGAGGAAAAGAAACAGGCACAGGAACAGGCTGCAAAAGACGCAGAAGCCAAACGTGCCCAGGAAGAAAAGGCAGTAAAGAAACAGACCTTTATGCAGGCCTTAGAGCGGATCGAAAATCTGGAATACCAGGAAACAGATGCCGAAGATCTGGTATCTGATGCTATCGACAAACTTTCCCTTGTTGCAGGTGATGATGAGGAAGCCTCCCTTTCTGCAAGGCTCCAGGCTGCCATCTCCCGTATCACCACTCTTCCAACGGAAAGTGAGTGGAATGCTGCCCAGGCTGAAAAAGAGGCGGAAGAAGCCCAGAAAGAAAGCCAGGCTCAAGTGCAGGTACAATCCCAGCAGCGTCAGCTGCGCTCCGCTTTAAGTAAGGAACAGTATAAGTGGAACAATGCAGAAATCTATGGACCAGGAGGCAGAGGCGATGAAAACTAAGAAAATACTGTGGCCTTGGGCAGAACGCCAGATAAAAGGTAAAAAGAAGACTTCTGGACAGCCTGTCTTCGGGTCTGCAAATATGGTACAGGACAACACAGGGAATGAAGTTTTTGACAATACAGAAATCCCCTATGACTCCCGTCCCATTGAGATCAGTGAATGGTTCCACACCTTCATGTGCATGAACATTCCCATTTACGGCTGGTTCTACCTGAAAAAACTGGCCCGCCAGCCAGAACACAACAAAATGCAGGATTTTGCAAGAGCTTATCTTTACTATAAAATGGTCTTTCTTGCCGTGTCACTGGTGATCGTGATCCTGCTTCTGATCGTGGGAATTATTGGGATCAATAAATTATTTGCGTATATGGAATTGTTATAGTGTTATAGGATTTAAAAAAATAGGGGCTGCCGTTTAATCATCCAAAATAGATGATCAAGCGGCAGCCCCTATCTGTATTTTTTCCTCATAGATGGGAAACTTATTACTTTACTTTCCTTCCAGTTGCGCGATCCGCGCTTTCAGCTGACGGATCTCTTCATCCTTCTCACTTAACAGCCGGTCTCTTTCTTCCAGTTTGCGCTTCTGCTCATCGATGAACATCTGGATCATCTTCTGGTCCATCATGCCCTCGATGATATTTCTAAGCTCATCAACGGTCTCACCGGCATTTTTTCCTTCTTCATCGATGACGATATCCGCATATTTCTCATAATAAGGAACTCGCTCATTGTACAGGTCACGTAAGGTAAAGCCCGGTTTTAAAGCAACACCACGGTCTACTACGTTTCCGATACGCTTTTCCATTTCCTCATAACTCATTTTCAGGTAAACGATCTCACTGATTTCCTTTAAATGAGCCATCGCTTCTTCCCCGTAAATAACACTGCCGCCAGGAGCGATCACAGACATTTTCGCTTCCAGACCTGCATTAATGCGGTTCTCTACTTCCAGAAAGCCGTCCATGCCCTCGTCAGCGATAATTTCCTTTAACAGTCTTCCTTCTTTTTCCTGGATCACAATGTCCACATCAATAAAAGAAAATCCCAGTCTCTTTGCAAGAAGCACACCTACGGTACTTTTACCAGATGAAGGCATGCCGATCATAGTAATATTCGGCTTCATTTTTTGTTTCCTCCTCTCTTTTTCTTCTTTGCAGGTTTGCGTACAGAATATCCGAAACTTCCAAGCTTCTTACCCAGTTCAAAATATTCTCCGTGGGAATAGGCAGTCAGTCCGGAAGCATTCAGGTTAAACTTGCCGCGGTCATCCATATACTGATTGTCAATGGTCACGCCTACAACCTTTGCCAGGAACATATCATGGCTTCCCAGCTCTTTTACCTCTGTTACCTTGCACTCGATATTTACAGGACTTTCCTCAATACCAGGTGCCTTTACATAGCGGGATGCCTGAGGTGTTAAACGTGTCTCAGCAAATTTATCCACATCACGGCCGGATTTTACGCCACAGTAGTCGGTAGCCCGAACCAGTCTCTTATTTACCAGATTGATGACAAATTCCCCTGTCTCTTTGATGATATCATGGGAATAACGCTCTTTCCGCACAGAAATAGAAACCATAGCCGGGTCAGAGCAGATGGTTCCGGCCCAGGCAACGGTAATGATATTCGGTTTTTCCCCTTCTCTTCCACAGCTTACCATAACAGCGGGAACGGGATACAGCATGTTTCCCGGCTTCCAGTATTCTTTACTCATTTTTTCTATCCTTTCTTGATCTGATCCCTATTCCTGCTCTGCTAACATCAGTTCCGGGATCAGCTGCTTCTTTCTGGAAACAACTCCCGGCAGACGCAGTACCGGCTCCTTTAAGCCTTCCTCTTCTAACAGTTCAATATCCTGGTGGAATGCCTTTCCTGCCAGCTGCAGGGCTCCCTGTCCTTCACAGATCAGTTCGGTTGTCTCTGTCAATATATTCGTCAGCATAAAGAATATCATATTCAGGCCATTGTTTTCCAGTGCTTTTTCCATAAATGCTTCCATACGACCCTTTAACTTGTCCAGTTCCCCACCATTTAAGGAAGTGATCTGTCCAACACCAATGGTCACCTTGCCGGAAGTAAAGCGCTTGAAATCCTGATAGAAGATCTCTTCGTCACTCTTATCCTTTAAATTGCTTCCTGCACTGAACATTTCCATTGCATATTTTTCAATATCAATGCCTGCAATATCAGCCAGCGCTCTTGCTGCCATCTCATCCACCGGAGTACAGGTTGGAGAACGGAACAGCAATGTATCAGATACAATGGCACTGCATAACAGTCCCGCAATCTTCGGCTCTACTTTAATACCGGCCTCCTGATACATCTGATAGATAATGGTAGCAGTACAGCCTAAAGGCTGGTTGCGGAAAAATACCGGTGACATAGTCTGGATGGTTCCCAGACGATGATGGTCGATGATCTCTAAGATCTCCGCATTTTCAATACCTGCTACTGCCTGGTTCTTTTCATTGTGATCTACTAAAATAACCTGTTTTCCCTTTGCGCCCAACAGATTTCTGCGGGAGATCATTCCCAGATAACGGCCATCTTTATCCAGGATCGGGAAATCGCGGTGACGCTTGCTTGCCATCACTTCACGGATCTCGTCAATATAATCATCACTGTTAAATGTGATCAGATGCTCTCTGGTCATAAAGTAGCTGATCGGCATGCTCTGGTTGATGAGACGGGCTGCTGTATAAGTATCATAAGTAGTTGCAATGATCGTACAGCCTCTTTCCTGGGCGATCTTTTTAATGGTCATGGAAACAGCTGCGCCTTCGCACACGATAATGCAGTCCGCTCCCATTTCAATAGCACAAAGCTGGGACTCATAACGGTTTCCTAAAATAACCAGGTCATGTGGTTCAATGTAAAATTCCATCAGATCCGGGTTTGCAGCTGCGATCAGTACTTTTCCCTGGTCGAAATAAGCTTCTGCGCTTCCGATGATCAGTTCTGCTTCCAGTGTCTCAATAATATTGGAATACTGTGTATTTGCCTTTGACAGAATGCTGCTGTCATAAATATTCATGTAGGTCTTGGTGATGTCTCCTACTGTGATCAGGCCTTCCAGTGTACCATCTTCCCTTACAGAAGGAATGGTCACAACATTATTCTCCTGCATGATATTCCATGCTCTCTTTAATGAAATATTGTCTGCCACGCCTTTGGTCTTGCGGATCTCAATATCCCTTACCTGGGTACGCACATCTTCCACAAGCTGCGGTTCCTCTGCCCCAAAGTAATCCAGTACAAACTGTGTCTCTCCATTTACATGTCCGGCTCTTGCAGGCATATATTCTTCCCCAGTAACTGCCTGCTTCAGATTTGCATAACAAATGGCGGAACAGATCGAGTCCGTATCCGGATTTCTATGTCCGATCACCATGGTTTTTCTGTTTAATTCCTGTTCCATTTCTCCCTCCCTGAGATGCTTATCGCGCTCATTCTTTTGTCTTTTGATTTACACATATTGTTTCTTTTTCCTGTACAATGTTTTATAATCTGTTTACAATATGTTCACATTTCGTTCACATTTATTTTTTATACTATTTTCATAAGAAAGAGGTAATAAAAAAACAGGTTATTAGTCAAATTGCACATAGATTTTTCATAATTGCCCCGGTTGGAAACGACCGGGGTCTCCTCATTTTACGAAGTTTTTCGTTAGTCAAGTATAGCAGACCGCCATTTTTTTTTCAAGTATTCCCATGTATACAGTGAAGTGCAAAAATGCTGCAGGATCCGATGTCCCTGCAGCATTTTGTGTTACAGTTCAGCCATGCGCTGGTTTGAATGAGAAAGTGTGTTGCAAGCTTGCTTGCATAAGCGCTTTCTTGTTCAAATCAGCATATGGTGGAACCATCAGGCTTCTTGTTTTCATGAATATGGAAACAAGAAGATGTCATGTCTGAACTGTAACCATTTTTATATCTATGTTTGTTTCCTCTATTCACTTCTATCTCTGATACTGGATCTTCCAACTTGCATACGGAAGGCTTAAACCTGTGGCCGCGCTCTTTTTCTCACCATTTTCATCTAAAGTAAATACTTTTCCATTTTCAATAGTGTATGCAGCATTTCCATCAGAAGAATACTTCTTTTCCTCTGTCTGCACCTTTCCTGCCTCATTTACCAGGTAAACCTGACCGGAAACCTTAAAAGGCTCATAAGAGCTGCCCTCTTTGGCACTGACTAAAAGGCCATTATAATACAAAAATCCATCCTTCACGCCGTTAATGCCGCAGCCCTTTTCAGAGCCGGAAGTACCGGAACAGAAAGTGTAAACCTTGTCTCTCTTATCAACTACATTGGTATTGCGTCCAATACTCAGGGCGCCGCCTGCTTCCGGATCAAAGTAAGCGGTCTCTGTCTTACCGCCGGAAGTAAATTTGATCATTCCGGACTGGCAGACACCGTAAGAGTCAAAGAAATAATATCTTCCGTCTAATTTTACAGCCCCGTCTTTTAATCCTGTTGCATCCGCAGATAAAAACAGGGGAGTTCCATCATTTTCCAGATAGAACCATCGGGATCCGTCTTTCTTCATAAGAGCTGTCTCGTCTGTGTTGTTCTTTCTCACTGCCTGGGTATTAAGAGCTGTACTCCATGCCTTTGTATCCCATGGCTTTTCAGTTGTCTCAAACCACTGGCCCTTTAACATGCCTTTTTCTTTTCCGCCCAGATATACAAAACGGCTGATGCCTGTCCCGTCTCCCGGCTCTGCCTTTTCCTTTACACACTGCCAGCCGGTAAGCATAACACCATTTTCGTCAAAATAATATTTCTTTCCATCAATGGTTGTTTCCTTTGGAGCACCATTTTCACCTTTTCTGGCTTTGCCGTTGGACTGGAAATAATACCATCTTCCATTTTCAGACTCCCCGGAAAGATCCTTTGAAACACTTCCCTCTGCCGGACGTTTCTTTCCATCACTTTCCAGAAAATACCAGCCACTTCTGGTATAACCTTCCGAACCATTTCCCAGATAATAAATATCTCCGTTCTCATAATGCCAGCCGGTACGCATCCGTCCATCGCTGTCAAAACAATACTTGCCTTTTCCTATGGTCTTCCAGTCATTCTTCTCCACTTTTCCATTCCGGTTCAGATAATACCAGCCGGATTTCATGGATCCATCATTTTCATCCACATAGATCCAGGCATCCTTTGTCATACTGCCATCTTCTCCGGCATAGTAAGTACCGTCAACCCATACATTCCTTGCCAGGTCTCCGTTTTCATCCAGATAATAGGAAACTCCCTGGGAAGTTTTCCACTGATTTTTTACATAAGAGCCATTGCTGTCCACATAATGGGCCACACCGTCCTCATTGACCCAGCCCTTTTCTGCTGCCATAACAGAAAGGGGAACCGCTGCGGCGATCATCGTTCCCACAGCCAATGCCCTGATCCAGTTTTTCATCCAACGTTTCTGATCTCTCATATCTACCCCTCCTGAAAATCGGATATAGTTCTATCCTTCGGATGATTATATTTTATCAGATAATTAATGCAAATACATGAATTAATTTTGAATATTTACATAACAATTCCTTAAACATATTACATATTTATGTCTGACACTGTTTCCGGAAGGCGTCCGTACAATTTTGCCATTCTCCGGCACTGTTTCAAAACATCCCCGGTTATTTCTCCCGGCAGCAGTCTCCATTTCCAGTTTTTTCCAAGTGTGGAAGGCTCATTGATCCGGGCCTCTGCCCCAAGTCCCAGATAATCCTGAACCGGTATCACTGCCAGCTTCGCCGGACTTGCCATAGCCAGGCGGATGAACTCCCAGTGCATCTCCTTCTTTGGTGTATGGCGGCAGCCCATGTATTCCCTTGCAAAGGACTTATTTCTACGGTTCATGTTCTCATACCAGCCAACCAGTGTCTCATTATCATGGGTTCCTGTATACACAATACAGTTTTCCTGGTATTTATGAGGCAGGTAATCGCTGTTTTCTGAATCATCAAAGGCAAATTCCAGTACCTTCATTCCCGGGAAGCCGCTTTCTTTTAACATCTCATGGACTTCCGGTGTCAGAAATCCCAGATCTTCCGCAATGATCGGCAGTTCTTCTTTTTTCAGACTCTTTTTCAACCGGGCAAACAGATCCAGTCCCGGTCCCTTTTCCCAATGTCCAAACTCAGCGGTAGGATCTCCATAAGGAATGGAATAATAAGCCTCAAAACCTCTGAAATGATCCACACGCACCACATCATACAGCTTCAGGCTGTATTCCATACGCTTGATCCACCAGCTGTAATGATCTTTCTTATGATATCCCCAGTCATACAACGGATTTCCCCAAAGCTGGCCTGTTGCTGAAAATGCATCCGGTGGGCAGCCGGCCACTGCTTTTGGCAGACATTCCTCATCAAACTGGAACAACTCCGGATGAGCCCAGCTGTCAGCCCCGTCAAAAGCTACATAGATGGGGATATCCCCGATAATACGGATACCATTTTCATTGGCATAAGCCTTTAAGCGGCTCCACTGCTCATTAAATTCAATCTGCTGGAATTCATAAAATCCGATCTCATCTGCCAGCATTTTTTTATATTTCTCTACTGCCGCAGGCTTACGCAGGCGGATATCTTTATCCCATTTGTTCCAACTGGCACTTTTAAAATGATCTTTTACTGCCATATAAAAGCAGTATTCTATGGTTTCAGGATCCAGCTTAGACTTAAGGAACTGATGATGGTCTTTTTTCCACCGTTCATAAGCTTTTTTCAGGACCTTAAACCGCGCTTTGTATATTTTATCGTAAGCAATATACCGGTCATCATCACCAAAATCAGCCTCTTCACACTCATCTTCTGTAAGAAGACCTTCTCCGACCAGCTGCTCCAGATCAATAAAATAAGGATTTCCAGCAAATGCAGAAAACGCCTGATAAGGCGAATCCCCAAAACCCGTAGGGCCCAATGGAAGGATCTGCCAGAAGCTCTGTCCGCCTTCCTTTAACTGATCTACAAATTCATAAGCTTCTTTTGAAAAACAGCCAATGCCATACTTAGATGGCAGACTGGCGATTGGAAGAAGCATGCCGCATTCTCTCATATTATTTATCCCCTTTTGCTTAAAAGTACATGTACCCGTAAAATCTTTCCTGTACTTGCCTTTTATTTATACTTATACCTTAGTGTAGCACATTTCCCCTTCTCCTACAACAAAGGCGAAGACTCTCCTGACACCCCTGCTACAGCTTCCTGATCTTCCCGGTACTGCCTGGGCGTCACACCAAACTTTCGGCGAAACAACCGGTTAAAATAAGACAGATTTTCAAACCCGCATTTTAATGCGATCTGGGTCACATTTTCCTCTGTCATTTTCAGATATTCCCCGGCTCTTGTCAGCCGGTAATCATTGAGATACTGGATAAATGGCATCCCCGCATACTGCTTAAAATACTTCATAAAGTGGGACTCACTGTAAAAGCACAGCTCTGCCGCCTGCCTGATCGTAATCTCTTCCCCAAAATGTTCCCGGATGTACTCCAGTATCCCCTTGATTTTCTCTCTTGCATGTCCCGGCTTCTTCTCTGTAAACAAGATGCCTCTGCCATAAGCATAATACAAAAACAAAAATAACTGACCCTTGACCGCCAGCTGATACCCATTACCACGTATCTCCGAAAAACGGTCCAGCTCCTGTATCACCTTTCCAAACACTTCATGATCCGGCTGATTTCTTTGTATCAGGACCGGATTTTTCGCCTGCCCTTCCTGAAGCGGTTTCAAAAAATGTACGGTACAGCCGTCTCCATTATCCCCCATCAGCATAGAAAGGCGGAAAATGATATTTTCGTACTCCATTCTCTCACCATTCCCACAGGAGATCGCATGAAGTTGTCCCGGAAAAACAGCCAGAATGTCTCCTTCCTCCACAGGATAAGACACTGTATCCACTGTGATCCGCCCCTTTCCCTTCTTCACAGCAATAATTTCCATTTCTTCATGCCAGTGAAGAGCCACATGGGAGAAATCTACCGGGATCGAGCAGGGATAAATATTAAACGGAAACTCTCTTTTTCCATGTTCCTTTATTTCATGGTACCCCCGGTTCATTTTTCTCTCCTCCTTCCGTTATCCTGTATTTTTTTATTTATTTTCCATTTCTTTATCATGTTTCTATATTTTTTACATTTTTGATAGTATTGTACTATAATATACTGGCATTCTACAAGACGGAAAAAGATTTATTTTCTATAATAAACACATAAAAACACAGAAAATGAAACGGGCCAGATATTGGCATATCACCACAGAAAGGAAATGGATTTCATGGTTGAACATACAATGACAAAAGAAACATTAGAAAACAGACTAACTGCCCTTTGCGGCAAAGAGATCTCTGCCTGCTCTGAAAAAGAGCTTTATACCGGACTTTTATCTCTGGTCCAGGAAATGGCAAAGGACAAAGAGTCCAATCAGGGAAAGAAAAAACTGTATTATATCTCCGCTGAGTTTCTGATCGGCAAACTGCTTTCCAATAACATGATCAATCTTGGGATCTATGATACAGTAAAGAACCTTCTGGAAGAAAATGGAAAATCCTTAAGTGCAGTAGAAGAAACAGAACCAGAGCCATCTCTTGGAAACGGCGGTCTGGGACGTCTGGCTGCCTGCTTCTTAGACTCCATTGCTACTCTGGGCTTAAACGGTGACGGAGTTGGTTTAAATTACCATTTCGGTCTTTTCAAACAGCTGTTTAAAGACAACAAACAGGCAGAAGAGCCAAATCCATGGATCGAGAACACTTCCTGGCTGACAAAAACAGATGTTACCTATAAGGTTCCATACAAAAACTTCACCCTTACATCCCGTATGTATGACATTGAAGTTACCGGCTACAACAACCGCACCAATAAGCTCCACCTCTTTGATGTGGAAACAGTAGATGAAAGCATTGTAGAGGACGGTATTTCCTTTGACAAGACCGATATTGCCAAAAACCTGACTCTTTTTCTCTATCCGGACGACAGTGATAAAGAAGGACGTATCCTGCGTATCTACCAGCAGTATTTCATGGTAAGCAATGCCGCAAGACTGATTTTAGACGAAGCCATTACCAAAGGTTCTACCCTTTATGACCTGGCTGACTATGCCGTGATCCAGATCAACGACACCCATCCAACTATGGTCATCCCGGAACTGATCCGCCTGCTGACCACCGAACACAACATGGAAATGGACGATGCCATTGAGGTAGTAAGCCACTGTTGTGCATACACCAACCACACCATCCTGGCAGAAGCACTGGAAAAATGGCCGGTAGAATTCTTCAAAGAGGCAGTTCCACAGCTTCTTCCTATTATGGAAGTTTTAGATGATAAGGTACGCCGCAAATTCGATGATACATCTGTATATATTATCGATAAAAATGACCTGGTACACATGGCCCACATTGATATCCACTATGGTTTCAGCGTAAACGGTGTTGCAGCTCTTCATACCGATATTTTAAAAGAGACAGAATTAAACAACTTCTACAAGCTTTATCCTGAGAAGTTCAATAACAAGACCAATGGTATTACCTTCCGTCGTTGGCTGCTCCACAGCAATCCGGAACTAACTAATTTCATCACTGAATTTATTGGAGACGGATTTAAGAAAGACGCAGAAGAATTAAAGAAATTAGATACACCAGTTATCACCAAAAATTTAAAACAGCTTTACCGCCTGTTAGACATTAAGGCACAGAAAAAAGCAGAGCTGGCTAAATATCTGGAAGAGACCCAGGGCATTACTATCAACCCGGACTCCATTTTCGATATCCAGATCAAGCGTCTTCATGAGTACAAGAGACAGCAGATGAACGCCCTGTATCTCATCCACAAATATTTAGAGATCAAAAAAGGCAAAAAGCCAACTACACCGATCACTGCCATCTTCGGCGCAAAGGCAGCACCTGCCTACATCATTGCCAAGGACATTATCCATATGATCCTCTGCCTGCAGCAGATCATTGACAAAGATCCTGAGGTAAAACCATACTTAAATGTAGTTATGGTAAACAATTACAATGTCACTCTGGCAGAAAAACTGATCCCGGCCTGCGACATTTCCGAGCAGATCTCCCTTGCTTCCAAAGAAGCCAGCGGAACCGGAAACATGAAATTCATGTTAAATGGTGCCGTAACCCTTGGAACTGATGACGGCGCTAACGTAGAGATTCATGAGCTGGTAGGCGATGACAATATCTACATTTTCGGTGACTCCAGTGAGACTGTCATTGAACGCTACAAAAACGCCAGCTACTGCTCCAAAGACTACTACGATGCAGACCCGGCTATTAAAGAAGCCGTAGACTTCATCATCAGCAAGAAAATGTTAGCCGTAGGCGATAAAGAAAACCTGGAACGCCTGTACAAAGAACTGTTAAACAAAGACTGGTTTATGACCTTCCCGGATTTCAAAGCTTACTGCGAAGCAAAAGAAAAGGCCTTCGCCGACTACGAAGACCGCACCTTATGGGCGAGAAAAATGTTAGTCAACATCAGCCAGGCCGGATATTTCTCCTCTGACAGAACGATCGGGGAGTATGACCGGGATATATGGAAATTAAGATGATCCTGGATTTTATGATACCAGGGCCAAAGATACTATGTTCAAAAATACTATGTTCAAAAGGTCAGAAAAACCTCCTGCAAGCAAGTTTGCAGGAGGTTTTTTAGACTTTAGCCCCGCCAAAAAACATGGGTAAATGGCTGTGATCTGGCTCATTTCATATTATGATGTGAGTGTCAAAAGTAAATTTTGCCACTCACTGATGTAACCGGATTGCTCCATTGCTATGCAATTCCCGCAATCCTCGAACACCTCAAACTCCCATAAAATGGCGTGTTCACACCATTTTATTTCGTTTTCGGTGTTCGGCGTGTCAATAAGTATAAATTGCTTATTTGTGCGAGCACAAACGCAATTTATACTTTTGACACTTACATCATATTATTTTGTAATGTACGGATCAATTCTTCCATTACAATCGGCTTGGACAAAAATCCATCCATACCACATTTCAGTGCTTGCTTTCTGTCTTCGTCAAAAGCATTGGCAGTCATTGCAAGGATCCTGATCTTTGCCAGTGCCGGATCCTCCAGTGCCCGGATCTGCTCCGTGGCCTCATATCCGTTCATTACAGGCATCTGAATATCCATAAGCACCAGATCATAAGTGCCTGGTGCTGAATTCTTCACTTTCTCCACTGCCACTGCTCCATTTTCCGCTATATCAACCAGGAATCCATATTGTTTAAGAATCTCCTCAGCAATTTCACGGTTTAACTCATTGTCTTCCACAAGCAGTATACATCTGCCTCTGAAATCGGAACCTGTTTCCGGAAGGATACAGTTCTCTGCCCCGGTCTGCTTCTGGCCGATAGCAGTCATCAGTGTCTCTCTGATATCTGACATAAACAGCGGTTTTGCGCAAAATGCATTTACTCCTGCTGCTCTGGCTTCTACTTCAATATCTGACCAGTCATAAGCAGTCAGGATAATGATCGGCGTATCATCGCCCAGACTGCGGATCTGACGGGTGACTTCAATGCCATTCATATCCGGCAGACGCCAGTCAATAATATAAGCATGGAATGCATCCCCCAGTTCCATAGACTGCCGCGCACGAAGAACGGCCTCCTTACCGGAAAGTGTCCATTCTGAACGCATTCCAACCTTTACAAGCATCTTTGTCACACTGTCACAGGTATTAAAATCATCATCTACAACCAATGCCTTAAGGTCTTCCAGCTCTGCGATCTTCTCTATGCTGCGCTGCTCTGACTGGATCCGCAATGGCAGACGGACTATGAATTCAGTTCCTTTGCCCTGCTCTGTCCGAACTTCAATCGTTCCCCCCATCATATCCACAATATTCTTGGTAATTGCCATGCCAAGTCCTGTCCCCTGAGTCCTGCTGACTGTGGAAGTCCGCTCCCGTTCAAAAGGAGAAAAGATCCTCTGTATAAATTCCTGGCTCATACCGATCCCGCTATCCTTTACCCGGATCTCATACAGCCCACTGCCCTTTTTCGTCCCTGGAAACTGCTTCAGCCGGACAGAAACGGTTCCCCCTGCAGGCGTAAATTTGATCGCATTAGACAAAAGATTCAGCAGCACCTGGTTCAGTCTGGTTTTATCACAATAAACATCCTCATCTGTAACATCCATGGCATCCATATAAAGCTCCAGCTGCTTCGCATAGATATGTCCACTGATGATCGTCTTCAGATCATGAAGCATATCAGACAGACTGACCTCGGTTTCTTCCAGATGGATCTTTCCGCTCTCAATACGGCTCATATCCAGTACATCATTGATCAGTGAAAGCAGATGGTTGCTGGATGAAAGGATCTTTCCCAGATAATCCCTGACTTTTTCCTTATTATCAATGTTGCTTACAGCCAGTGTAGTAAAACCGATAACAGCATTCATTGGCGTACGGATATCATGGGACATGTTGGAAAGGAATGTACTCTTTGCCCGGTTGGCAGTTTCCGCAGCGCGGACTGCCTCATAAAGGGCCTGGTTCATTTTCTTATCAACGGTACGGTCAGACATAACCAGGATATATTTCTTTTTTCCGTTTACCTCACTGCCCATTGCAATAATATGAAACCAGCGTTGTTCCCCTGTTTTCTGGTGAACATATTCAAAATCCCATTCCTGCTGCTCATTTACCTGGATCTCTTTCAGATAATTCTTCTTTGGATCTTCACAATCTTCGGAATGCAGTTTTCCCAAGACGCTAATATCCTTTTGGATCTGTTCTACTGTAATGCCCAGCAGTTTTTCCACATTGGGACTTACATAATCTGCCTTATATGTTTTTGCATCCAGCATCAGAAAAACGTCATCTACACTCATGGACAGCTTTTGAAACAGCTCATCCCTATAGAGGATCTCAACATCCCTTCTTTTCAGGCTTATCCTGTTCTTTTGGAGGATCAGTTCAATAATAAAGACAGCAAAACCGAACACTATGGTTCCTCCAAGGAGCATAGTCCGAAGCTGCAGGGAATTCATGCTGGCATTGACTATATCAGCCTGGACAAGTCCCAGAAATATCCAGTCCTGGCATTCCGAGCTTCCATAAACCAGATAGTAATTACTTCCATCCAGATTTACCAGCATCGTATCTGTACGTCTCTCTTTAAATTTCTCTGAAAGTTCAAGGATCTCCTTTTCGGAAATATTAGAATGCTCTCTTAAAACACCAAAGAAATTATACACGGTTCCCCATGCCTCAAAGGAATGATCGATGACAACACGGCCATCTGGATGAACCACATAACTCTTGGCATTTCCATTAAAAGCAGAGATATCCAATACATCTACTATATCAGCGTTTTCATATGCAATGGCAATTGCATCATATTCAAAACCCTGATAGCTTCCATGAGACTGGGGGCTGGCAAATACAAGCATCTGTTGTTTTCCGGGAACTACTGCATTTGTTATGATATCCTCCCCCAGCGTGATCTTATCTTCAAGATTTTCCTGTAATCCAAGATACCCGGCTTCACCTGTTAACATCTTATAGTTGCCGTCAGCTGACAGAAAATAGAAATATAAAAAACCGGCCTCTTCCTGGGCTTTATCTATATAATCACGGATCTCGCTTTCATCAGAAACCTTCTTCAGATACTCCCCCCACATATGAAGATAGGTCAGATTTTTATTTGCCAGTTCATTTAACACATTATTTGACTGATGAAAAACCTCCGTCAAATGGGAAGCACTTTCCTCATAAACCGTTTTCGACACAAACTTAAAATACCGGAAAGCAGTCAAAACGATCCCAATGAAGAAAACAATAAAGACAGCTATCCTTAATCGTTTTCCCATGAAAAAGTTCTCTCTGCCTGTATTACGATTTCCAATATTCATTCTTCTCACCTCAGAGTAATGTAGTCTTCAGGCTCTGCAAGAATAACATTACCCTCCGAAATATGTCCTGTCCAGGTATCTTTCACAGAAATATCTTCACTGTCAAATACAATATTTTTACCTGCAGGATCAGCTTCCATGTGTCGCGGTATTGCCAGACAGGTTACAGTAAACCTGTCATTGTCCCCAACTGCTTTTCCATTCTTTGTAACTTTATCCAGCGTATAGCCATCGTCATTTTCCCTAACCTTCACAGAAATGCCGCTGACCACAGGCAGAGAGCCCCTGTTAAAGGGAATGAGACCTCCCTCATAGCCTTCTACAAAGTTTCTGACTGTTTCTTTCAGTTCAGACCCGCTCATTGTACATTTGTAAGCCCAAAGACCATTTGGCATGATCATTCTGCCTGCCATTTTTTCACTGTATTTTGCCTTCAGTACATTTCCTGTAAAGCTGTTTCCTGATGCGATCAGCACATCTGTGCCATAAATACCTCGCAAAGTGTTTGCCATAACAGAATACGCTTCATTCCCCCCGTTGGTATGAAAGATATTGGAATATGTTTTCTGTGGCTCCAGCACTATATTTTCAGAAATAGGGCTTTCCTCAAGAAGCTGGGTATTAAATGACTGATAAGCCTGCTCTGCATCGTATTCCCCTGAGATCATCCTGGAAACCACATCCTTAGAAATGGCAAAAAAGTCATTTGACGCAATACGGATATACATATGGTTTTCTTCGATCACAGGCTTTACATCCTTCAGATATTCTGTAAGATGGATATCCACATCCTGACTGTAGCTTAATATATCCTGGCCCTCATAAACGATCTGGTTCTGTGCCTCCTCTGAAAGCATTGTATTCAGCACCTTCATTGCCTTCTGCCGGCGCGTTTCATCCTGTGTCAGATCACGGTTTAATGCCACCTGGAAATAGGGTGTAGTCATCATCCACTTTTCGCCGTTCTCTTGAAAAAATGGCAGAAATGTTGTGTTGATCCCCTGGTCCTGAAATATTTTTACACCGAAAGAACTGCCAAAATACATGGCAACCTTACCGTTTTTGTACAATTCAGTCACATCATCATAATTCATATCCAAATCGTCCCGGCTCAATCCTGTATCCTTTATGAATCGCTCCATACGTTCAAAAGCCTCCGGCCAGACTGTACTGTCCAGGCCTTCTCTCTTTGTATTTTCCGGATTACTGTAGATGGTACGCCATTTGCGTCCGGCTGCAGAAGAAAGCTCTGATGCAGACAGTCCCTGCAGCGTTTCCATACATGTATAATCATAATAATAGTCTGCCGCAAAACCACGGATACCTGCTTTTTTAAATTCCCTGCAAGCAGAAACAAAGCTTTCGTAATCCGTTGGCAAAGGAATATCATACTTTTCAAAAAGATCCCTGTTCACTACAAAGCCATGGGCATCTGCACACACAGGAAGCCAGTTTACGCTGCCATCCTGGTTCGTAAAACTGTTAATGTATGTATTATAGACAGCACCTGCCTCATTGGTTGTGGAAAGATCCATCAGGCTGTCTTTAAGTGGGCTTGCATCATGGAGTGAAAACCGGCAGCAGGTTATAATATCCGGCAATCCACCGTTTTCCTTCAGAAACCGGTAGAAATCCAGGTCATTATTACCTACCACAAATTCAATATTAATATCCGGAAGCTGTTTCTGGATGTATGGTGCATATTTTTCATACAGCTGCGTGGACCACAAATATACTGTGATCGTTTCTGCATCTTCTTTTTCTGCACTCTTTCTGCCACAGCCTGACAGAAGTGATATAACTGTCACCATCACAAAAAGTACAGAAAACAACCTATTCCATTTTTTCTTTTTCATTACGGATCCCCCCAAAACTATTTTCCACCAATCTGCTGATCACTTTTACCAGTAATTTTACATCAACGGGTTTTGCAATATGTTCATCCATCCCTGCTTCTTTTGCTCTCAGCCTATCCTCGGTAAAGGCATTTGCTGTCATTGCGATGATGGGGACCACCTTTGCATCTTTCCTGTCCAGAGACCGGATCATCTTTGCTGCTTCATAGCCATTCATGACCGGCATCATAATATCCATAAGAATGACATCAAATTCACCGGATCTGCTTTTTTCGAATATCTCAACTGCTTCCTGTCCATTCCATGCTTTCGTCACCTGGGCGCCCTCATTCTGGAGCAAAAATTCAGCAATTTCCATATTCAGCTCATTATCTTCTACCAGAAGGATATTCAGATCCTTTATGGATCTTTCCGATACATTCTTCTGTTCTTTATGTTTATCCGCATCCAGGTCTATTTTAAATGGGACCCGGAGCACAAAGGTCGTACCTTTGTCCCTCTCACTTTCAAAGGTGATCGTTCCACCCATTTTTTCTGCCAGGTTCTTGGTGATGGTCATCCCTAAACCTGTTCCCCCAAATTTAGAAGCTCCGCCCTTTTGCTCCCTGGCAAAAGATTCAAAAACATGCTCTTTAAATCCGCTGCTCATGCCAATACCTGTATCCCGGCATGTAAATTCCAGCATTGTACTTTCTGTACTGTGTGACGGGATTTCTTTACAGCTTAGATCTATGTTTCCATAATCCTTATTGTATTTCACAGCATTACTCAGGATATTCATCAGCATGCGCTTCAGATAAAGGGAGCTTCCCAGTAATTTCCGGTGCTCGATCTCTATTGTCTGTTCAACCTTTATTCCCCTTTCATCTGCCTGTCTGCTAACCAGGTCCATCACATCATTTATTGTCTTATAAACATCAAAAGGCTTTTCTTCCAGCAAAATTTCTCCTGATTCCAGCTTGCTCATATCAAGAACTTCATTGATCAGCTCTAAAAGAATATTTGAAGCTTCACGGATCTTTTTCCTGCAATCTGCCTGTTTCTGCAGATCATTGCTGTAATGATCCCCTACATCGACCATTCCGCAAATCCCATTGATCGGTGTACGGATATCATGACTCATCCTCTGGAGAAATTCTGTCTTCGCCCGATTGGCCGCCTCTGCCTTTTTAGCTTCTTCCAGAAGTTTTCTCTGGTACTCCTGTTCTCTTTCCATTTCTATTTTAATGCTGTTTGCCCTGGATTTTTTAAGAAGCAGCCATACCAGTGTCACCACCACCATATAAATAAACATGACCATTATCACATTTTGCGGCAACGTATGAAACACAGTACGCTCCGGAATATATGCATAAATATAATAATCCCTTTGTTTCAGCATCAGTCCATAATAGAAATCGTCACCCACATTCAAATGCATTAAATGTCTGCTGTCTGCATTTTTCTTTAAAGCCTGGATCACCTCCTGTTTTTTCGCATCCTGACCAATAAGGCTGGGATCATTGGAAGCAATGACCACACCATTATCCACGATCATGATCGTTCCGTCACTAAAGGTCTGATATCCATTTAACAGGCTCTGTATGGTAAACTTATAATTTTGCAAAAACTCAGCAGATGTATAATAATAAGTAATTACAATACCAGGTTCATCTCTCCTGGCACATGCAGCTACATCTATATGCCCTCCATCATCACAGCTGATCTGCTGGGAATATACCTTTTCCTCATGATCTGCAATATCCAGTATTGTTTCTTTATTAACATGTTCCTGTATTTTTGCAAAACGGCTTCTATCCACACTCCCGCTCTCACTATATTCACCTACAATATTTCCATTTGCATCCAGTACCATAGCACCTGTCAGCCATAATTGGTCTGTACATTCTTCTAAGAGCTGATTGTTAAATTCTTTTCCGTCCTGTGTTTTTGCATCTATGACAACACTGACCTGTCTTGCACTGTCGATCGCACGTATCAGGCATTTACATTCTGACACCTCATTATAACGTGTATACACAGAACATTGTACCTTCACATAATTTACTATATTCAAAAGCCGGGATTCCTCATGGGCTTTGCTAAAATAGAAAAAATACAGAACTGTAAAACAGGTCAGACACATACCCAGGACTGCACTGACAGTCCAGAATTTCATTTTTATCCATTCCTGTTTATTCTTCTCCAATTTTATCTACCTCCAGATATTTCTCCGGATCATCAAGATACTTCCCAATGATTTTTGCAGCTGTTCCATCTTCTTTCATGTCAGCTAATGTCTGTTCTAATTTCTGGCAAATACCTCTGGTGTCATCCTTTGCAAATGCAACTCCGAGCCCCACTGTCATAAGTGGTTCATCCAGGATACGCAGTTCCATATTATAATCCTTCATATATTGGATAATGGATTCCTCATGGGCTCCCACTGCATCAACATAGCCTTTTCCTAAAAAAGTATAGATCAATTCCCTGTTTTCCAGACTGATCAGATTCCCCAGCTTAGGAATCCTTTCATCCGTCCGGCGCAGAAATATCTCTTCCGGTTTTGTTGTTGACTGGACAGCAAGTTTTTTTCCCTCCAGATCACTTAATTTATAGATATCACTGTTAGGATTGACTGCAACAACCTGCCTGCTTATCATATACGGACCTGCCCACTGATAATCATCCAGTCGTCCTTTCATGGAAAAACAGCCCATAATACAGTCTATTTCTCCATTTTCTAACATTTTCTTTTTCTGTTCCCAGCTTATGGGAATGATCTCTATCTTATATCCCATTCTTCCAAATGCTTCCGTCGCCAGATCAACATCTATTCCCGTCGGCATACCATCCTCATTTAGAAAATTATAGGGAGGATAATTATCACTTCCGATTTTTATAACAGGATTTTCCGTTGTGTCAGTTATTTTATCTGTCTTATTGCATCCTGTGAGAGCTGTCATTAATACTGTCATTAATATAAGAAATATCAATCCAGCCGTAATTTTTTTCCCTTTTTTCACCTTACAAACCTCATTTCCATATCCTGTCGGTACAATTTTCCTGAAAAACAGCCTCTGTAGTAGTTGTAATAATTTCCGGTTTTCTTCTGCTGACCATTGAAGTTGTCTCAAAATTCAGAAAACTGATTTTATTATACGCCCACGCCCCTCCGTACACAAGAACAATATCTCTTCTTTACTGCTTAAAATTCTTTAAGATTGCAAAAAACTCCTGCCATTATCCAGTGGTTCAGTGCTTTTTGAGGTATAAGATCCAGAAAAGGACACTTATCTTCCAGAAATTCTGAAAATAAGTGTCCTTTCGGATTTTCTTATGTTATTGAATAAAACGTCGCCTTTTCCAGATCTGATATTGTCAATATTAGTTGACACATTTTCCTCAAGGATTTTGAACCCTATGCT